>Ga0307507_10002333_pt1 | contig 40252 bp, 23 predicted proteins | sample 7_EM_MG_FD_207223 | JGI IMG/M metagenome (GOLD analysis project Ga0307507, IMG submission 207223) | Populus trichocarpa ectomycorrhiza microbial communities from riparian zone in the Pacific Northwest, United States - 7_EM | ecosystem: Host-associated > Plants > Roots > Unclassified | place...
TTGGTTCCACTGGAGGTATCAGTTTCTAAATTGAGGTGGTCGTAGCTTTTGGCGCATTTTAGTGTAATTCTTCTGCCGCGTCTCAGACGCCATGTCAGCGGTGTAAAATTGAAGACCTGTTTGGTTTAACTGCCATCTAGAAGTCAACAGAAGGACCACCTCCCTTACCTCCACCTTCCCTACCTGCCACCTATATAATGTCAACGCGCACGCCTGCGCCAAGAGGCCGTGTATTCCAAATACAAGACAAATCCACCTCATACTCACCCTCACCCTCACCCTCCAATCGCGAGCGTTTAATTATACCCAGAGAAGAACGGAGGGGGCCGTTGGCATAGACTTTTGATATAAAGGAGGCTCTGCTTTCGGGCTTAATATTTAAGGCGATTAATGAGGGAATGCGGGCCAATTCTGGCTATAAGAAGCAGGCGTGGGAGTACACCGCGCAGGCTGTTTATAAAAAGGCTAAAAGGCTTAATATGGAGCTTAAGCAGATAAAATTAAAGCACGACTCGTGTAAGAAGGACTATAAGGCTTAGGTTAAGCTTAAGAGTTAATTAGAATTTGGGTGGGATAAGAGAGGCTGTCCTATTATATTAAAAAAGGTCCTTAATAATTACTTTAAGGCCAATCTAGATATAAGGAAGTTCTGACATAAGCCTCTAGAGCTTAAGGATCTGCACTACTAGTTATTTACCGATATAATCGCCACCGGTAAATAAGCTATGACCCTTAGTAAGCTTATAGAGGGTAATAAGGCTACCAACAATAATTACATAGAGGATAGTGCTGTTATTAGTTTAACTAAGCGCTTAACTACACCTAGTCAGCAAAGCTCTACTTCTAATTTAAATAAGGATAACAGCACCGTTGGCAACTTCCTTAGGAAATAAGCAGCTACTAACGCTACTCTTACCGCTAATACTTAAGCTAGGAAGAAGAAGAAGGACGGGATAATATTAACTAATTATTTAGGTTAGAATCTCACCCAAATAACAAAGCAGCTTACTGTAATAGTGGACTTAATAATAGATAAACAGGCTTAGGCGATTAAGCTATTTATAAATTAGTTTAAGGACCTAGAGTTTAATTAGCAGCTTATAGTCATTACTAAATTTAAGAAGGAGTTTAGTGCAAAGCTATTTATAAACTTAGGCCAACGGGAGCGTATTTAGTAGGTTTATAAGCTGTTAAGAGAAGCTAGCAAGGATATTAAGCAGATAAATTAGATCCTAGCGTCTTTTAATAGGGACAAACATATACGGCTTAATCTTAATATTAAGGATTTTAAAGAGGTTAAGGAAGTTAAGGAGTAGAATCTTAATAGAGTTTTTAACACTGTATATAATTAGCTTATTACCACTCTCTTTCTCCCAATATCTCTACAAATATTTGCCTATAAAAACGGGGATAGGGAGTTTTATTAGGCCACTTGCTTACAGAATTAAAGACATATAGCAGTAGTAATATATTCTAAGATTTTTAAATAGAAGCTCTATATATTACCACCAGGACGTGTAGATATACGCCTATATTATACATCCAGTTGCCTAATAGTAGTCTTTCTATATCTTATTCGCGACAGGCAACGCGAAACGGGAACTGGCAGCAGTATAGGGTGTTGCGCCCCTATATTACTACTAGCCTCCCGCGGGGCGTAGTGCGTAGTAGCCACTGCTGGCTCCAAGGACCTCACCCCTTAGCTGGGCCCTGACCCTTGGTGCACCTGGTAGGCAGGCAGGATCACGTCCTAGCCGGAGAGACTACTACGTAGCTTGAGAGAACGGATGCGCGTGTCGGTATACCAATAGATGGAACCGTTCGCCTCTAGGGCGGTACGCCGGTGAGGTATACTTAAGGAGCAAACAGGAGTTACTTAGGCAGGGGAGGCTTTTGGTCTGGGCCTTAACTGTAGAAGGTACCCAAGGCTTCCATATTGCAGGATGCAGCCACGACGCCCTCGTAGGATTACGCCAGTAGGCACGTAAGAAGGGAGTTGCGACCCCTGGAAGCGGCAGCTTATGCCCATGCCGGCGGAAACAATGAAGAAAGGCGTAAAACTAGAGGCTATAGAAGGCTCCCAAGCCGTGCAAAAGTATACCAACTCTAGGAGGAGATTCTTATATAGACCGCTAGGGGGCGGTCTAGTACTTGGGTTAACCCCATTATAAGATATCCAAAAGAATGGTAAAACCCCCCGTTAATTGGTAGTAGCAGCCAACTGCTTATGGAAAGCCCCCTAGGCCTTTAGGCCTAGGTAACTGGGACTAAATACTAGAAAACTGGGGTAGAGGCCTGGATAAGCAGGCATGTTAAACTCTACTATATAACTACCTGCCCAGGAAGCTACCGCCCTATTGCCTTAGAAAACACCCTAAGCAAGATCTTAGAAAAGGTTATAGCGGACCACATAGCAGACACGGCAGAGGAACACGCCCTACTACCACAAAGCTAAATGGGGGCAAGAAAGAATCGCTTAACGCTATTAGCACTTACACTACTTGCTGCTACCATTAAAACTGCATGGGCTATGCGAAAGGACTTCGTAGTATCAATACTTAGCCTAGATATTAGCGGCGCCTACAACAATGTACCCTATAAGCGTCTTCTATATATCCTTAGGGCAAAGGGCTTCCTAAAATGGATTATTTAATTTGTTTAAGGATTTATAGGCCAGAAAGAAATATTACTGGTCTTTAGCGGATACCAGAGCCCCCCTATCGCAGTTGTAATAGGAATACCATAAGGATTACCTCTGTTGCCTATACTCTTCCTCTTCTTTGTAAGCAACCTGCTTAACACCTTTAAGGAAGGGGCGACCTAGGGGATAGGCTTTGTTAATGATATAAACCTAATTATATATGGGCTAACAGCCGCAGAGAACTGTAGGATACTAGAGAAAGCCTATAATACCTATATAGAATGGGCAAGATGATATAGAGTTTAATTCTTACTAGAGAAATACCAGCTAATTTATTTTATAAGAAAATGTAACCAATCTGTAGATTTTTAGCATATAATCCATATCTAAGGCTTTAGGGGTTAACCGGTTTAAGGCCTAAGGGTATTAGGAGTGTGGGTAGATAGTAAGCTCTAGTAGAGCGTATATGCGGCGCAAGCGGCCCGTAAGGGCTAAGCATAGTATATTGCCATGTCCAGGATTGTTAATTCTATATGGGGTCCATGCTTCCAGAGGTTACGCCTACTATATATAGCAGTTGTCTAGCTAACCATAACGTATAGATCTAGTATTTTGGCCACTAGAGAAACCAAAAAAGGCCCCCCTAAATTACTCCTTAAACCACTCTAAAAGGTCCAAACAGCCTGCCTTAGGAGTATAACAGGCGGGTATAAGCGAACGGCTACAGCACTGCTTAAGAAGGAAGCCAATATTCCCCCCTTATAACTATATATTAAAGCCGATGCAATGCAAAGGGTGCAAAAGGAACGCAACTTTAATGTTATAAAGTATATTAAGACACGCCTAAACAAATTATAGAGGGACCCTAGGGTGCCCTATAGGAGAAGGAACCAACAACCCTAAAGTAGGAAAGATATATTAGGAAAACAGGTAGAGAAAGTAAAAGAAGAATAGTGCGGCGCTAGGGCCCAGGCCTATATAGAGGAGGAAGGGAGACGCGTAAGAAACTAGTAAAGATAATAGCAAGGGAGAGAAAGAAGCTAAAGTAGAGCATAAAAGAGTACTGGAAAACTATCTACCGTAATATAATACTGGTTGGACCGACGCTGGAGAGATAAATAGGAGTTAAAGGTACAGAGGTAGACTTAGGTAAGGGGAACCTAAGCCATAGTATGGGTAATACTATAGGGGGTAAATACCTAAGGGCTCTAAGAGGGCCTAATAAAGGTAGAAAATACAATGGCAATACTCTTAAGGACAGGAATAATAGGACTAAAAGATTGGCTTTACTAGGTAGGTATCCTAGTGGGTAGCCTAAGGTGCGAATGTGGCTGGCTAAGATAGACACTAAAACATATAATACTGTTATGCCCCTTACGCACTAGCTAAGAAGTAATGCTTTTAGCAGCTGGCATAGAAAACTATAATACACTGCTCTTAACATAGAAAGGCCTTAAGGCGGCTACCTAGTGGCTTATTGGCCAAAATGTACTAGACCAGTTCTGGGTTATAAAGGAAATAGTAATAGAAGGTAAAGGGGCGAGTAATAGGCACCCCCTAATAACTCTACAGGAGTAGAGTACAGTGTATAATACTAGCGCGTCCGTAGGTTTGTTACGGCAGCAGTGGTTCCTAAGAAGGTTAAAAAGTAAGGTAGTAGAGCACTACTAGTAACTTATAGGCGACTTATAAGCGAGCCCTAAAAGGCGGGGAGATGGATCACGGGGTTTTCTTAAATAGAGTTTTCTCCCTATATGTATATAAGGAGTAGTCCGCGTGGGCCCAACAGGGATCCGAATCGGACGTTAAGTAATGAATAATAATAATATATCTTATTCGCGATTTCCTCCCGCCGCTTCTATATAGGCCTTATATTAATTAAATCCTCATCATTTACTTCTAATAAACGGTTAACTATAGAACCCTTTCTTTATTGCTCTAATTTCTTATTACTAAACGGCTTAAGATCCTCCCAATTATCTATTATATTATAATGCAGATTAATAAAGTTATGTATAGTAGTAAGTATATAAATTAGCTTTAATTAAGTGCGTAGGTTAAATTAATAAGGCCTATTAAATATCCTCTAATAATGCTTAAAAACACTAAAGGTACGCTTTACTATATTCCTAAGACTTAAATAACAATAGTTAATGTCGGTAGATATTCGTTTCATGTATTATGTACATAGAGCACGTGATCTACGCGAGACACGTATATATATTATTAAGACGTGTAGATAGAACGACAAGAATTCAACTACACACCGCACTGCACGTATATTACGTCTATTGCACTATGTTAAAGTATACCAACACTAATTAGTGAGCGCGCACAGATTAGGAAACACGTAGATAGCTTAGAAGATAGTTATACTGTCCACCTTATAGCAGATTGGAAGATAGTTATACTTATCTACCTTTCGTATCAGCCTATTTTAGTTAAAGAGAAGAAGAGAAACTACCTAGAAGTACTTATCTGGTATCCATAACAACTTCTAGATATCTCGTTCTATCTATTTTAGAAGAATTACTGCGCAGAACACCTTACCCTACTTAATAACTTAAACCGCCCCTAAACCACTTTCTTAACCACCTCCTTAACCGCCTCCTTAACCGCCCCCCCTACCTTTACCTTATAAATTGAAACACCTTACCTTACCCGAATAATATATAAAATATAAGATGTCAGGAACAGAGAAAGACTAGGAGGAAGAAGTAACTAAATAGAAAGATAGAATTAACCTAACGGAAGTTACTAAGGACGAGCTAACCAACTACGTATAATGCAAGATGTACGTATATACGGAGATATATAACCAGATAGACTTAATACTCTAAAAGTCGTTCCAAGGAGATTTTAAAGACTTTACGGTTAATATCTTTATAAAAATCTCCTTACATTGGCTTCAGAAACTACGTAATTATATAAATATTAGAGGAGTATAGGTTAACGCTAACTATAAATAAGGTAAATTACTTCCCCAGTTCTTATATAATATAGCACAAGAAGAAGACCAAATAGAATAGACTAGAGAAAAGATAAATGCACTTAAGGATAAGTTTGGCATTGGTATTAAGTTAAGACGTATTGAGTATTATAAGACACACGGAACCCTGGAGAAGTGACGAGCAGGACGTTCCTTAGTGCCTATACTTCCCGCTATACCTTAATATACAACTACCTCTACCTTTATACTATCTGTCACACTTTAACCTGTAATAATAACATAGCAACTCTACGTACAACCTACGGACGAGGAGAACCGCCCTATTACTATAACTGGCTATGGCAAGGAAATTGCAAATGCAGCCAAGATATACACAGAGGAGCAGAAATACGGTAGTATAAATAAAAGCCTTAACTACAAATTAACAATATTCTACAATATCTATAATTAAGCAGATATACCCTAAGAAGCTTACCTTAAAGTATTCCCTACTATGCTAAAAGGACTAGCTTTAGACCACTTCTACATAAACCAACTATCCTACTTACTATTTGCTAAAGCTTGCGAACACCTTTAGAATTTCTTTAAAGGACTAGGATTTTAACACAAGAACCTAGATAAGTGGAATACCATTACACTTATAATAGTAATGGTAGAAAATACAGACAAATTTACAAGTAAATGCCTTTAATTGCTAATCTATAGACTTTGTTAACTACAGTATGGCCTTAGACCTACCTTATAAACTATAGACTTCCTTTACAACAAAATCGTTACTTCTTGCCAGGGAATACTAGTATGTAGATATATAGTCTCTAACCCACTAGATAACCTTGGAGCCCTTATTAATAAACTTTAATCGTCCATTATAGCATACGAGAAAGAGTATATGGAGAAGATATAAGCTTTCTTATAGACCGATAATTCCATAGAAGAGATAATAACTATAACTATAACAACCGTAACAACCGCAGTAACCCCCCGTACAACCGCAACCGACAGAAACCACGTTGCTTCGTATATAACAGGGAAGGATGTTGCTTATAGAAATATACTAAGGAGGAATAAGAAGAGTCTAAGACTAAGTTTAAGAATAAGTTTAAGGACCGCTTCTAGGAGCAAATAAAGCAATATATTATAGACTATAAAGGCAATGACGACAAGGACAATAATAAGGATAATAAGATTACTAATATATTTAATGCTCTAGTAATTAACATGGACCCTAATACTCTACTAAATAAGGATAACCAGATCACAGTATACTATACTTTATATAGTAAAATTGAACTAGATAATGCAACCGCTATAGCTTTAAAACTGGCCAATAGAGCTTATAGCTACGCAGTTATAACTATTAATACTATAATAGATGCATTCACTACTAACACAGACCCGTTTATATATAATACAACCTTACGCTACACCTCCATAAAGTTTATGGGTGTAATAATTGACACTAGAGCCTCTAAATATTCTATAGTAGGATACAGTTAGTTTCTTGCACTTTAGAAGATTAATAAAGTACAGTTAAATAAGTCCACAAGAGGCATAGTTAGTGTATAGTTTAGAATAGGTTCTACATCTTCTATTAGTTCTATTAAGATAGCTATACTAATAGGTATAGTAGAGTTCCATGTTGTTAAAGTTAACACCCCTTTCCTGCTTTGCCTAGTGGATATGGATAACTTATAAGTGTACTTTAATAACCTAAAGAATGTCCTGATAACCCCCTTAAAGACCGTACCAGTTATACGCTGATTCGGACACCCGTTTCTACTATAGGATACCTTATTACACGTATTTATTATAGAGTCTTTTAACTAAAACCCATGCTATTTAACTAACGTAGAATTGCGACGCCTACACCAATGCTTCGGACATCCGTTAGTAGAGTGACTTAAAAGAATATTAGACCGCGCTAGCTATAAAAACGATGCTAATTATAAGACCCTTAAGCATATTACCTGCTACTGCTTATACTATTAAAAGCACGGAAAGTTACTAGGCAGATTTAGATTCACCTTAAAGGACAACATTAATTTCAACTACTGTATTATTGTTAATATTATGTACATTAACAGCAAGCCTGTACTTTATATTATTAATAAAGGCACCCAATTTTAAACAGGTAGATAGCTATAGAATATTAGCGCTAAGCATATATGGGACATATTACGAGCGTGCTAGATTAACACATACCTAGGCCCCCCAGATGTGATTGTATATAATATAAGAAAGAACTTTATTAGCAGAGAGTTCAAACAATACGCGGTTAATATAGGCACTATTATAAAGAGCGTACCGGTCGAAGCTTATAACTTAATTGGCATAGTAGAGCGTTACCACGGCCCCTTGCAATGTATATACTATATTATCACTTCTAAGATACTAGGAATTAATAAGGATATAGCACTACAAATGGCCTTTAAAGTAATTAACGACTCTATAGGACCAGACGGCCTAATACCCACGCTATTAGTATTTAGAGCGTACCCCTAAATAACAGACTCCGACACACCTTCACCTATAGTGATATAGCGTGCAATTGCATTCAGGAAAGCCATAGAGGAAGTAAAGAAAATATAAGCGGAACGCCAGGTCGCAGATGCACTTAATATACATAACGGCCCCAGTATTACTATAATTTATAACCTACCCCTTAACTCTTTAGTACTGGTTTGGAGAGAAGGCAATATAGGACAACCTAGATACTAGGTAGGACCATATAACCTACTAAATATTAAAGAAGAAACGTGTGCTGTTAACCTACCTAGCGGCCCTACAAAGTTCCGCAGTACTGCTGTTAAACCGTACTTAATAGACCCTAGAAATATTTAAGTTAAAGATATTTAAGATAACGGCACCCAAGTTAACAATATTTAAGTTAATAAAACTGTCCGTATATATAAACCGTCCACAGAAACCGTCTCTATATAGAAACCGTCCCTTACCAAAACTAAAGAAGCATAACCACCTCGCCAAGGAAGAGGAAGACCCCACAAGTATCCCCCTTATATTAATACTGCTGACATTACTATATTCTTGCAAGAGGATAGCAACTATAAGTAATTTAAAACGTCCCGTTAAAAGGAAATTACAGGACTGATTAAAAAGGGCGTATTTAAGATAATTAACCCTTAGGACGTACCCGTAGGAGTTAGAATCTTTAACTTATAATTTATAGATAAGATTAAGAACCCCAGTACTAATAAAGCCTTTAAGAAATTAAGACTTGTCGTCTAAGCGTATAACAATCTTAAAAAGGGTATTGTACTAACCTAGTTACCTACTATTTAACGAGTTAGCCAACGCCTTATTTTATACATTGCAGCGATACTATGAGGCAACGGCACACAGTTATACCTATAAGATATCTCTTAGGTGTATATCTAGTCTCTTATAAAGCTAAACCAAGACTTCTATATCTGACCACTTTACAAGTTGGGAAGCCAACTAGGCATCAAAAAGAACTTAATCCTAAAGGTAATTAAGCCTTTATATAGTGTTCCAGAAGCAGGTAATTACTAGTTTACAACCTACCATAATCACTATATTAAGGAATTAGATATGAACTTATTAATATATAACCCATACCTCCTATAGAGCAACACTCCTAACTACTTTGGCATTGTTGGCCTTTAAACTAATAACACTTTATTCCTGGCTAATACCACCTTTATAAACGCGGAGCAATAATATCTAGAAAAGGCTTAATTTCTCGCAAAAGAGCATAAGCAACTTATGGTTAAGCAATTACTTAAATTTAATAGATATATCATCCATGTTACGGACGCTTTAAGTACAATGTTATGACTACTTAGGGAAGAGTCGCAGGAAGCTAGTTGGTTAATACAGGCACGGTCCAGGATGGATCCGGTGGAACTATATAACAAGAAATAGTAAGTGAGTCACATAATGTTATATATAGTGTACGGAGTATACGTAGTATACGTCTATATATAACACGTATAACACGTACCTTACGTACAAGAGAGGATTTCTTAGGAGTACGGTTGTGTATTTAAAGGACCTTAGTTTCTACCATAGATAGTTCTTTCCTTGTAGTAAATCTTAGAATATAATTAGAGTTAATCTGTTGGGCAACTACTCTACCAGTTATTATTATATTATTGATTTGTTCTTACCTATATACCTAGCCCAATAATAGGACCTACCGTAGTTCCTACTACAAGGTTCCGTTACACATTTACTACTAAGGTTACGGTATTAAATAAGGTTAAACAATATGCCACCTAAAGCACTAGTTACGACGGCGTTAATGGCAGCTATAACCTTAGGACCAGGAGACACCAGTATAGCGGATATAGATTCTTAAGTGGTTACGCAAGGTCAGTTATAAGAAATGGTTGATCACTTATAAAATAATAATAGGATATTTAAAGAACGCATTAATAGAATTAGAGCAGTGAAAATTAAACTACCTTTAATTAAACGGTTCTTAGGAGAGAAGTTAAAGCTTAAGGGGTTTCTTACGCAGATGCACTTTAAGGTAATACAGAAAGGAGCGAAGTTAGTAATATCATTGGATTAAGTAGCCTATATAGGATTGTTCCTAACAGGGAGGGCACTTAAGTAGTTTAAACTATATCTTACGGAAATATAGGCTAATAGCATAACAACTACTAACTAGGACGTACGGTATATATTTACTAGTTAGAACGGGTTCGCAGAACAACTAACACAGATATTTAGAGATTTGGAGGCTATAACCACAGTAGAATAAAAGCTTTAAAACTTAGTATAACGCACTTTAGTAATTGAGTATATAACATAGTTTTAAATACTAGCCACGCAGGTTAAGTGGAATGATAGGGCGCTTATAGCACAGTATAAATAGGGACTTAAGGCTAAAGTCTAGGACGCAATTATCCTAATGGAAGATGCGGATACTCTAAGGGAGTTAATAGACTAGTTAATAAAGATTAATAATAGGATCTATTAAAGGGAACAAGCTAAGAAAGGGCAAGATAGAGTTCTATAGTTGTATAAGGCGTAGAGTACGCAACGACAGACATAGAGTTAAAAACTATAGAATAGCGCAGAGCTAATAGACCTAAGCGGTACTAAAGAAACCTAAAGATGGGAAAAGAAACTATAGAAACCTAGAGGTTAAGGATTAAGTAATTAAAGGACCTAGGAGTAGAGGCTAAACCAGGGATCTTAGTAGTAGAAGACGTTTAGGCAGACTCCACAATAAGAAAAATGGTTTAAAGATAGGGCTTGCATAAATTATAAAAAATAAGGTTATTTCGCTAGAGACTATAGAGGTGGTTAAAGTAATTACATAGTAAAGGGAACCAGGCCAGCAGGAGACACGTATATATAGAGGGATAATAGTACACTATAAGGAACAAAAGAATGTTTAATTAATAGTTTTGCGTATTGTTATAATAACGTATGCTAAATTTATAAGGACGCTAAGTATGGCGTAAACTATTAGCTATAGGAGCTATTATTATCTAAGTTTAGAGGAACTAACAAACCAGCTTATAGATTAGATATTAAAGACGATAAGTTTAATACAGGCGAAGCATTTACCAATAATAAGGTAATAAAGGCAGCTTACTAGGAGCATATAAACCTTAGAGAAGTTAAAATAGAAGTAGAAACTAAGACCATTATAGAACAAGGTTTAGTAACGGGTATTGCGACACTATTAGATACGATTTCCATCACTTTACAAAATAATAGGAGCAATATTTAGAAGAAACCAAGTAAGTAGACAACTACTAGTGCTAGCTTATTACTTAATAAAGGCAAAAGGCCACAGGCTCAAGATTCTTAAGAAGAGATAAGAGAAGCTTAAGATTCTTAAGATAAGATAAGACACACCTAAGGACCCACAACAGACGAAAACTAATAGGAAAGGGTAGTAACTTAGTTTAGTAACAAACAAATAAGTATAGGACGCAAGTTTAAGAACTATAAGTTTAGGGAACGAATAAGAACGTTAGCAATCCTAGGTAAACATAGTATTTAGCCTAAAGATTAAACAGTTAATACTAGGATTAAAAAGCAAAACAACTACAAAGATCTAGCTGCAAGACGTAGAAAATAAGAAACTATAGATAAGTTTAGAACAAGAATTATTATATAGCAAGAGCAAAAGCTAGACAAGAGGTTAGCTATGCTAGGTTATATAAGGGATAGAGTACCTGTATAAAGAGTTACTAATAGGCCAAGTATAGGGATACCTAGGGTAAAGTGGTTAGACGAACTGGAATAGGAAGAAGATTTAGATATTCCAACTAGGTTTAAAGAAAGATATACTAAAGGATGTTATAATATAGTAATAATAAGGTATTTTCTAATAGATAAACCATATACACTAAACCAGTTATATAGAAAGTGGTATAGGCAACGACACAATAATAAATAGGAAGACTTTTATATATAGCTAGATAAAAAAGTTGTCTAAGACTAACCCATTACGGAGAAACGTATAAGTCATATTAAGGGAGTATTAATTATAATATTAAGGAACCTAGAAGAAGGATCTAGGGACTAGAGAAGTAAGCGATAAATTTTAGTACCCATAGCAGAAATACCAGTGGTTAGGTTAACTAGGTATAGGTTTAAACTTAAGAATAAAGATAAACTAAGAGTTAACCTAAAACATGCAGCGTATTATACACTATCGTGGATAGCTTGTATGGATAATATATATAATATACATAAAGCACTAAAAGACAAGAACCAGAAGTACCTAGTAAGGATATATTAGGCACCAGAGGAAAAGCGGTTTAGGAATGCTAAGTATATATATAGATAGCACCCAGTAGAAGTACAAGGTTAAGGGGACTTAATACTTTAACTAGGAAGATTCCTTATAGAAGAATACCTAGATGGATAATAGTGGTGGGAGTGCCCAGAGAACACTTGTCTATAGTATATAGAGGAAAAGAAATAAACTAAGTATTGGCCTAAGAAGGACTAAGTATAGGCAGGATCTAGTAACCAACAGTTGGGAAAAAGGGAGGCGTATAGGACTAGAGGGAACTAGTGTTAGAGCCTTAAACCCTTAAAGGAATTTAAGAACAACACCTAAATTTACAAGCTAAGTGGCAAGATTAGCAGTTTAAAGCATTGGTAGATAGTAGAGTAATTAGGAACCATATATTACCAAAAGTAGTAAAAAGGATAGGGTTACTATATAGATAAAAGAAACACCTATATCCACTTACAATAATTTTAGGAGATTAGATAGCCTATAGAGGAGGCATTATTAATCTTAAAATAGGACCTATTTAGTTAACTATTAAAGAAAGACTAGTCAGAATGTCTTTTAATATCCTACCGTTAGGATAGGATGAGGCGATACTAGGAATACCTTAGTTATAGAAATATAATCCAAAGATTGATTGGGTTATAGGTTAGGTCGATATTAAGGATACTTAATAGTGTAAAGTGCGATAGTAAACTAAGTTGGTATAGTACCAAGTTGGAGCGATATATAAAGAGACTAAGCGAGGCTTAAGTTATATACTAAGGAGATACTATAAGTATAGCAAAAAGTTATGGTTACTAGAAAGTGAAAAGCTGTTAGAGTATATAGCATAGGACTATAAGATAGAGTTAAAAGAGGGAATAAGTCTAAAGTTCTTTCTAATCTATTACGGCGCTGGTGGAAAACGGTACTAGTAAATTGCCGCAACTTGCCGCAAGTTGCCATTACGTAACCAGATGATTGTATATAGCTTTAAGCGGTGCTTCTATTCTTCCCCTTTTCTTTCTCTAGCTTTGGATCCTCGTTTATAGACAATCCAATCGTATAGGCTTACGCGACCCTCTTACCATGCTCGTGCCTCGATTGACTGAGTCGCTAATATTATCTAAAGCTTGTCACCACTCTTCTTTCCTAAGAAGGAACTCAAAAAATATCTATAAGGCCACGAACAGGATAAGGACACAGAATAGGACCCTAAGGACATCACCAGGACTATAAGGATAGGATAGACCCTTAAGAACCAAAAGAACACGAACAGAACGCGAAACCTAAGAATAGGACACGCATGGACCAGAACCCCTAGGAAATAAACAAACACTAGAAATTACCTAATACCCCTACTACTATGCCAAGAAATACAGTAGCTGGCAAAGCCGCTACAGGACCCGCAAATACCTCCAATAGTAAAACAGTCGCCGTTTTGACCCCCCAGGAAGAGCTCGCAGCAGCTAATGCCAAAATTGAATAGCTTTAAGAGCTGCTTAAAACTAGAGACACCCCTACACCTAGCAAAGAGTTATTAGACACCTAGAGACTTGCTACGGTCCTTAAGGCCCTAGCCTAACATACTATATCAGCATCATCGCGGTCCGCGAAGGTCGCGGACCCCCTATTACTTACAGACGGAACTGACCCTATATTTAACAATTAGAAGATTTAACTGCAAAATAAGCTCAAAGTTAATACGGACTACTTCCCTACTACCTAAGCTAAAATGGCCTACGTCTTTGGCCGTACTAGTGGGGATATATAGATATATCTACGTCCGCGATATGCCTAGGACTTGGCAGACCCCTTCCTCTTTAAAGAAGAGATAATTAACCACCTGTCTTCCATTTATAAGGACCCCTATAAGATATAGAACGCCCGCCTTGACTATAAAGCCCTTAATATGAAAACGATAGAGACCTTCTTAGTCTTTTAGACCCGCTTTCTATACCTAGCCAGATAGGCTCAAATCCCCTAGGAAGATTTAATGCCAGACCTCTTTAATAAGCTTACCCTGGACCTATAACGCGCCGTACTCCCGGTTTATACTACTATATAGACGCTAAAGGAGCTTACGGACTAGTGCCTAGCTATTAACCAGGGCCTCCGCCGAATTAAGGCATATGCTAAGTGGTATAAGACTAGAAGCTCTGCCAACCAGAACACAAGTACTATAAAAATAGGCCATAGCGCCCTAGCAAGATCTGCAACCTTTGCGGCACTAACTGTACCGCCTGCTGTTAACCTAGCGGCTAGCCGTGCAGCTAGCCCCGCGGCGGGTCCAGCGAATACTCAACCTACATACAACAACCCCTGTAGATAGGCCCTTAGCAATTAAGGAGCCTGCTTCTTATACGGCCAGAAAGACTACTTTGTAAAAGACTGCCTAATAGTGGCAAAGATAAACAAGGTCCTGTTAATTCAGGAGGATAGTATAGAGTTGGAAAAAGAGGAACCCTAGAGTAAGACTCCTCTCTAGGGTTAAAAGGAATTGATATGTTATATATTGATCTAGGTCGGCTAGTTAGTAGAAGAAGCTACACTATCCCTTATACTTTATTCTGTAATAGATATTAAGTTTTAACCTCTACTTTAGCTAACTCTGGAGCAAATGCCTTTGCCTTAATAGACATATAGTGTGCTGTAAAGCTGGCTGACTTTTTAAATGCACCCTTTAAAGAACTGCCTAAACTAATTCCTATTCGCGGGTATAACGGATGGATAGGACCGCCTATTACGACTATCTTGCAGATTTACCTCCGTGTAGATAGACGAAGGTAGTATAACGTCCCCTTTCTTATTACGGACCTAGGAAGCCACAATATAATTTTAGGAAGAAAATGGCTAGCCTATCTAGGCTTACAGCTCGACGTATAGAGTAGACGGCTTGTCTAGCCTAAAACCCTACCCCTAACACCTTCTTTTATAAAGGAAATCAGCATTATAATGGAAAATCTTATACGGCTATAGATAAACACCATTTACCAGGCCGATACTATGCGTAGAGACTAGGCTTTTAAAAAGGATATACAGCTTAACCCGTAATGGATCTATATACTACGCCGCCCCCAGACTACCTATGTTATGCCACCCGCACCAGAGATTAAAAAAGTTAATAAAAAGCTAGTGGAGCTCCCCGCAGGGAACTTAGGCCCTATGCAGCCACAAAAAATAGCAAGGAGTATTAGATGCTATACTAAACGTATAGACCAGAGGGACAACTTGTAGAAGATGGAATAGGAGCTAAGAAAGATTATAAACCTTAAACCGCAAAATACGGCCTAATAATAGTCCGTAAAGAAACCTATAGACCTCCTACCAGTTGACATCTGCTGTATTAGCGCTGTAGGATTTTACTAGAACTTGGTCTAACCTAATACTATTACCTTTACTACTAGCTTATATGAAATTGATCGAATGATTAAGGAAAAGGAAAATGAGCTTAGTGAATAGGAAGGCGAGCTTACGGATAAGGAGCTGGTGGAATAGAAACTACCCTATTAATACTAGAAATTTAAGGATATGTTCTCTAAGGTAGCGTCTAATATACTTCCGCCTTACCGACCGTATAACCACAAGATTGAGATTAAGCCAGATAAGGAAGATATACTTAGCTATAGCCCCCTTTGTTAGCAGTCCACTGCCAAATTATAGGCTATAAAGTAGTACCTTATTAATAACCTGAATAAGGGCTTTATTGAACCTAGTTAAGCCCCTTTTAACTTGCCTATTCTCTTTGCCAAAAAGCTAAATGGAGGACTTTGTTTCTGCATTGACTACTACAAACTAAATAATATAACCCGCAAGGACCGCTACCTACTGCCCTTACTTAATGAGACTTTAACCCGAATAAGTAGAGCTAAGATCTTTACTAAGCTTGATATCTGTTAGGCCTTTTACCAGATTAGGATGGACCCTAAATTAGAAGATCTTACTATATTTTGGACCTGTTACGGAATATATAAATACAAAGTATATCCTTTTGGACTGACTAACGGACCGGCTACGTACCAGCGATATATAAATGATATACTCTTTAACTACCTTAATAAATTCTATACGGCCTATTTGGATAACATTATAATCTACTCTAAGAATGAGCTAGAATATAAGGAGCATGTCTATAAAGTCCTATAATGGCTCCGCGAGGCCGGCCTCCAGGCCGATATTAAGAAATTGGAATTTAGTGTTAAGCGTACAAAGTACCTAGGCTTTATTATTAGTATGGATGGGATTAAGGCCGACCTAGAGAAAACGGCCGTAATTAACCAGTGGACACCGCTACGGACCGTAAAGGGGGTGTAATTATTTTTAGGTTTTTATAACTTCTATTAACGCTTTATTAAGAACTACAGCAGGATCGCCTGGCCTCTTAACCGCCTTACTAGGAAAGACTAGCTATTCCACTTTAACGCCATATATATGCAGGCCTTTAATGAGCTTAAAAAACGGCTAGTATTAGCTCCCCTACTTGCCCACTTTAACCTAGAATGGCCCTTAATGCTAGAAACTAATGCCTTAGACGGCGCGATAGCTGGTATTTTCTCCTAGAAGTAATTGGACGGAGAATAGCACCCTATAGCATACTATTCTAAGACTATAATAGATGCTGAGCTGAACTACTATATCCATAACAAAGAAATGCTGGCTATTATCTCTAGCTTTTAGCACTGGCGTATATAGCTAGAGGGGACCCCTAAGCCTATTAAGGTGGTTTTGGATTATAAGGCCCTAGAATACTTTATAATAACTAAGGCCCTTACGGCCCGGCAGGTACGCTGGGCGGATATCCTATCTTAGTTTAACTTTTTAATTATGTATAGACCAGGCGCTACGAACCGTGTGGATGCTTTTATAAGGCGTAAACAGGACCTAGGTAACTAGGCGGCTGTAAAGATCTTATTACAGACCTAGACCCTACTACGACTAGAGCACCTTAACCCCTAAATATAGGCAGAACTAAATACGGACCCTTTAGACGCCAAAATATATCCCGTTAACTCTATGGAACTTGACCTTATTGATGAACTGCTATAGGTAAACCATACGGCCCCTTCTCTACAGGAGTACCGCGAAAAGGTAAAGGATACTACTAGCCTATGGTCCCTTAAAAACGGACTGCTTAAGTACCAGAAACAGCTGGTAGTGGCAGAGGAACAGAATTTACGGACTTGGCTTATTGCTAAAGTATATATCTAGGTCTCTACGGCCTACCCCAGAAAAAATAAGACCTATAAAATTATTGGCGACCGCTACTACTGGCCCGGAATGGTTATAGATATTAACCGCTATATATAGAACTGCGACGACTGCCGTAGGTCTATAATTCCACAAGATAAGACCCTAGGGCTATTAAAGCCACTTCTAATACCAGAACGCCCCTAGTAGTATATCTCTATAGACTTCCACGAGTTACCTACAAACCGCGACGGATATGATATGGTTATGATCCTAGTTAACTACTTTAGCAAGCGCCTATTCTTAATCCCCTGTTATAAGAATATTAATGCTAAAGAGGCGGCCTAACTGTATATCCACTATGTCTACCGAATTTACGGACTATTAGATACTATCGTATCTAACTATAGGCCGTAGTTTATATTAGCCTTTTAGAACGAGTTCACCTAGATCCTAGGTATTAGGCTAAAGCTCTCTATAGCATACCACCCCCAGACAGATGGTTAGACGGAGATTGTAAATTAATACTTAGACCAGAGACTCTGGCCCTTTATTAACTACTTTTAGAACAACTAGAGTGGACTACTACCTATAATGGACTACGCCTAGGCAACCCTACCCTATAATTCTACAGGGTTTGCACCTATTCAGCTAGAAATAGGATACTTACCCCATATAAGCTTTGACTGGGAGAGACTGGAAGGACCATAGACTATACGTGAAAAACTATCTTATGAGGAAGCACAGCAGTATGCTAGACGCTTAGAAGAAGTATAGATGGTAGCCTGTAAGAACCTAGAGAAGGCCTAGAAATTAATGGAATAGTAGGCAAATAAGTACAGGCGCGAGCCTGACTTTACCGTAGGCAATAAGGTCTAGGTTATAATAAAGAACTAGAAGATAGAACGGCCTAGCTATAAGCTAGACTATAAAATAGCAGGACCGTATAAGATTTTTAATAAAGAAGGAAACTTATATAAGGTTAAACTCCTAGACTCAATTAAAGTCCACCCTATTTTCTTACTAGATAAGCTATGGAAAGCTGCAAATAACCCACTACCTAGACAAAAGAATAAGCCTCCACTGCCAATTTAAGTTAATGGCGACGACGAATGGGAAGTTAATAAAATACTAGCCTATAAACTAGTATAAGGAACGCTAAAATACCGTATCTAATAGAAAGGTTACGATCTAGACCTAACCTGGTACCCTGCCTAGAACTTTATAGGTTGCCCCTAGAAGCTTAAAGAATTTTATAACTAATACCCTAACGAGCTAGGACCCCCGAAGTATCTAGACGAGTGGATGGAGTGCTAGTATAGCGAAGATGACAAGCTACCTGTTGAGTACATAGATAAGAACACCCCACGGACGTACAAAGCCTAAGGGCAGGCTTTTTCGGAGGGGGGGGTAATATTACGGCGCTGGTGGAAAACGGTACTGGCAAATTGCCGCAACTTGCCGCAAGTTGCCATCACGTGACCAGATGATTGTATATAGCTTCAAGCGGTGCTTCCGTTCTTCCCCTTTCCTTTCTCTAGCTTTGGATCCTCGTTTATAGACAATCCAATTGTATAGGCTTGCGCGACCCTCTTGCCGTGCTCGTGCCTCGATTGACCGAGTCGCTAATATAATCTATAAGCTTACTAAAATAGAGTTAGTAGCGCTTAAAGAGTTTATCCAGGAGAACTTACGTAAGGGATATATTAGACTATTATAGTTGTTAGTAGGATATCCAGTACTGTTTATCCTAAAGAAAAACGGAAAACTTAGGATGTGTATAGACTATAGATAGTTGAATAGTATTACTAGGAAGGATAGGTATTTTTTACCCTTAATTAGTGAAATCTAAGACAGGATAGGTAACGTAAAGATCTTTACAAAGATAGATCTAAGATGGGTATACCACCAGATTAGGATTAAGGAAGGCGATAAATAGAAGGCAGCTTTTAGGTTAAAGGAAGGACTATATAAACCATTAGTTATACAATTTAGGCTTATAAACGCATTAGTAATATTCCAGAAGCAAATTAATAGTGTGTTAGGAGAACACCTAGATAAGTTTATTATAGTATACCTTAATGATATTATTATCTACTTAGAGAACGAGGAAGAATATAGAGAACATGTTAAATGGGTCTTAAAGAGACTATAGAAAGAACAGATGCTAGTAGTAATTAAAAAATGCGAGTTCTTCACAAGGAAAACCGATTTTGTAGGATTTATTATTAAACTAGGAAAGATTAGTATAGACCCAAAGAAAGTTAAAGCTATAGTGAATTGGTAAAAACCAGAAAACGTTATATAGTTAAGGTCGTTTCTAGGGTTTTGTAACTACTATAGGAGGTTTATAGCATAGTGGTTAAAAAGTATTGAGCCATTTATAAGACTAACAAAGAAAGAGGAACCGTAGGTTTGGGGTAGTAAATAAAAGAAGCTGTTCTAGGAACTTAAAGAGTTGTTTACCTAAGAGCTAGTCCTTAAGATCTATTAACCAAAGTTGGAAACGGTTATTAAGACAGACGTATTAGACTTCGCACTAGAAGCATATTTACTATAAAAGTACTAGAACGCATAGCATCCAGTAGCGTACTATAGTTGGAAGATAATACTACTAGAGTTAAACTATAACATCTACAATAAGGAGTTGTTAGGTATAGTTACAGCACTTAAGGAATGGAGAGCATTCTTATAAGGCATAGAGAAACCGTTTATAGTTAAGATGGACTATAAGAACCTTATAGGATTCCTAATAATAAAGGAACTTAACCAAAGACAGGTTAGATAGGCGGAAATGCTTATAGAATACTATTTTAAAATTTAGTATACTAAGGGTACAAACAATACACGAGCAGACGCTCTAAGCAGAAAGGCTAAACTATAAAGTAATGAAAAATTATTAGGAGCTTTATTGCGAAGGGATTAAGACGGATTAATTAGGTATAACTATTTAAAGATTATAGCAACCGAAGAAAGCCAGATCTATAAGTTACTAGAGAGTAATTGGACACAGAAGATCTAAGAAGCATAGACAGAGAATCTAGACTTAGAGTAATACAAAAATAGAGAAGCAACATATATGCCTAAGTCTATTACAGAAGAGTTTGTTAAGGAATTCTATAAGGGAATAATATAAGGATATAATGGAGCTACAGGCTTAGTATCGAGACTTTAAAAGGAGTACATTATTTAAGGAATCTGGGGATTAGTAAGGTAAGTTATAAAAGAGTGTCTAGATTGCCAAAGGAACAAACCGACAAGATATAAGCTATACAGAGGGCTATAACCTGTTAAGATACTAGGAAGACTATAGGAAGTTATATTATAGGACTTTATTGTTAAACTACCAAAGTCAAAAGATCCTATTATAGGATAAGATTATAACGCAATCTTAGTAATAGTAGATAAGCTAACAAAGTAGGGATACTTCATAGTATGCACTAAAGAGATATTAGTAGAAGATGTCGCTAGAATCTATATAAAGGAAGTATTCGCAAGGCATGGAGCACTAGATAAGATTATATCGGATAGAGATCCAAGATTTATAGTAGTATTTTAGAAAGTATTTCTGGCAGAATAAGGGGTTCGCGCAGTAATATCTACAGCGTATTATCCGCAGATGGATGGATAAACGGAAAGACTAAACTAGACACTAGAACAGTATCTAAGGCACTATATTAATTATACATAGAATAATTAGGTATCGTTGTTACCAGTTATATAGTTTGCATATAATATAACACCATAAGAAGGAATGGGGATATTACTATTTAAGGCGAATTACGGGTATAAACTAAGAATATTATTATCGCTATATTAAGCAAAAAAGACGAGTAGCATAGCTAAATAAAGAATAGAGATGTTAATAAATCTTTATATAGACCTTATAGAAACAGCTAAACTAGTATAAGAATAAATAAAAAGGTATTATAATACTAAGAGATCTAAGGGACCAGATCTTAAGAAGGGAGATAAAGTGTAGCTACTATATAAAAATTTTAAGAGTTAATAATTAAGTAAGAAGTTGGACCACGTTAGACTAGGACCTTTTAAAATTGTATAAAGAATTTTATTGGTTACATATAAGTTAAACCTACTAGCCAAAATAAAGATTTACCCTATATAATATATCGCAATGCTAGAACTAGCATATGGAGATATTAAGCCACTAGTTTATAAGGCAGACATATATAGAGGACAAGAAGAAGACAAATGGCAAGTTTTAAAGATTATTAGTTATAAGAACGTGGATAACAAAACATAGTATAAAGTAAAGTAGATAGGCTATAGTGAGACTATTTAGGAACCACTAAGCAACCTAGAGAACGCTATAGGAAAGGTATAGAAGTATTAAAAGAAAGCAGGTTAGGCAATATTAATAAAGAAGGATTGCCAAAAAACAAGTTGCCTAAGGGGGACTTAAGAGGAGCAATTCCTGAGCTACTTGGAGTTATTTCCCTTGCAGGAGGAGAGCTAGTTCTTTTATTACCTAGCTTATTAAGACCCTGTTAAACAAGTTTCTACTCCTTAGAATAAACCTTCTTATAAACCTTCTTAAGATGGGTTAACTGAGCGAACGTAACCTGCTAAGACTTAAAGGAGCGACGCTGAGCCTTAAGGGCCCAAGCAGTCTCTTTAGCAGAACGGTGGAGTTTGGCGCGCGCGGCGGCTAACTTAGACTTAAGCTTTATAGTAGTAGATTAAATATAAGACCCTATAATAAGTTACTTAGGGAACTTAAAGACTGTTAAGAATTATAGGGCGCGTATACTTAGCGTTAGAAATAGAGCGAACGTTATAGGATAACCAAATGTTTGCTTTAGTGCACTCTAAGTAAGACAAGGGTTGTTAAGACGAAGAACTTACTATCGCAATATATACTAACCCCACTTTTACACAACAAGAATATGGAGACGACATTATCTTACTAAGCAACAGTATGGCAGCCATAGTGCGAGCATAGCGCTGCGCTTGTAAAGAAGAAGAGGCTTTAGGTATAATAAGCAAGGATATTAACCAGATTAATTAAACAGATATTATACCTCTAGTAGACAACTTAGAGATATTAGGAATCTTTAAGGACAAAGATAAAGAGAAGGGAGATAGTATTACGGACGCTTTAAGTACAATGTTATAACTACTTAGGGAAGAGTCGCAGGAAGCTAGTTAGTTAATATAGGTATAGTCTAGGATAGATCTGGTGGAACTATATAACAAGAAATAGTAAGCGAGTTATATAATATTATACATAGTGTATGGAGTATACGCAGTATATGTCTATATATAATACGTATAATACGTACCTTATATACAAGAGAGGATTTCTTAGGAGTATGGTTGTGTATTTAAAGGACCTCAGTCCCTACCGTAGATAGTTCTCTCCTTGTAGTAAATCTTAGAATATAATTAGAGTTAATCTGTTAGGCAACCACTCCACTAGTTATTATTATGTTGTTGATTTGTTCTTACCTATATACCTAGCCTAATAATAGGACCTACCGTAGTTCCTGCTATAAGGTTCCGTTACAATCCAACTCTCTTAGGAAGGCAATATTATAATAACCTAGGAACACTAGTGTAAGAACCTAAATATGGTCCACCTAGGCAAAATAGCTACAACTATAAGCTTAAGAGGCATCGTCCGTAATGCACTAACTATAAAGGAATAATATATTGCGTAACGCGTAAGAGGTGTATATATTGCCTCTATATATTAACCAGAAGCTTCCTTTAACCTCTCTTTTACTGCCTAGGTAATTAACCCTAAGAAGAAAGATATTACTAAACTTAATAAACAACTATAATTATAGATTGATAACCTAATAAGAGGCCTTACGTTTGTTAAATTGGATATTAACATATTACGCCTACTTGCTTTTACTAACGCCTTATTTACCAATAATAAGGACCTCTTGTTACAAATAGGATATATACTGGTATTAGAGGACGCGTTATATAAGGCTAATATTATCCACTAGTTATTAATTAAGTGTAAGAGAGTTACTAAAAGCGTACTAGCCTTAGAACTCTACGTAATAGCCTATAGATTTAACATCGGCGCTGTAATTAAGTTAACTATTAAACAACTCCTACAGATTGAACTTCCACTTATACTTTATACTAACTTAAAATTACTTTATAAATGTCTTGTTAAGCTAGGCACTACATAAGAGAAACATCTTATAATAGACATTATATATCTTCGTTAGTTATATAAGCGTAAAGAGATTACAGAAGTTAAGTAGATTAATAGTAATAGCAACCCTACTAACTTAATAACTAAGAGCAAGGCATCTGCGGCCCTTAAGAAGTTAATTAATACCAATTACTTAGAACTGCAGACTATGGAGTAGGTTAAATAAACGAACTTAGATTTGGCTTAGCGTTATAATAGTGCTAGGGTACGCCACCTGCTATATTCTACAGACCCTAAATTTAACTAGCTAATTAGGATTTTCTATCCCTAGGATGGAAAATTGCTATTAACTCGCTTACCACTAGCGCCTTAGCGGCCCTTGCGATATGTCTACCTACTACCCCTAACAATTCTTCTTCTTCTCCTTAGCTTAGTATCTTTATTAGATAGCAATTGTTACAGAATACCCCCGCAATACCTTACACACGTCCACCTGTTTCTACCAACTTAGTAATTAGAGACTGACCACAAGCGGCAATCTAACGGCAATCTATGGCCTTCTACTATATTTTGCCAAGTCTACTAAATCCTGCTAAGTTCTGCCAGGACCATTACCTAAATCCTATTCTGCTCCGTGTATATATTAACCAAGCAACTAAGTTAACGATATATACCTTTTCTTCCCGTTTTCTTACCTTGTGCGAGCTATTATAGGCGTTATACAACAGGGATAGGATCAAAGGAGAAGCTACTGTATATTATGGACGGAAGAGCCAGTTATTGCGTATACGCTATAAATAACAAGAATGATACAATTTGGTTTCCTTTAGAGTTGCTCCAGTGTCGGTAGATATTCGTTTTATATATTACGTACATAGAGCACGTAATCTACGCGAGACGCGTATATGTATCATCAAGACGTGTAGATAGAACGACAAGAATCCAACTACACACCGCACTGCACGTATATTACGTCTATTGCACTGTGTTAAAGCATACCAACAGTTAAATAGTTTAAACTTATTATTAGGCGCTTTCTCTACCTTTTTAATCTCCTTCAGATAATACCTTACGCTTTAATATAGCGATAATGTTATATTTAAATTAGTGTACCTGGCGTCAGCAAGATAATATTAACCTAGAGGAGCTTTAAATCCCTTACTTATAGCGTCTTTAAGAACTCTGCCGTTATAAGTAAAGCCTTTCTATTTAGGTAGAACGTAGGTAAAGTTTATTCTAAAATCAACTACCGCTAGAACGTTTTGTGTAATATCGCTATATTAATTTTGGTATAGAATCTGCTTATCTGCGGGTACGTAGGCAAAGATATATAAGCCGTTAAGGGCGCCGATATAATTAGTAAAGTATAGCCAACGCTTAGTAGATTTAAGAATCTCCTTTAGCATCTCTATAGGTGGGGGTTTAATAATTTAACGGTAAAGGTGTAGTAGAGCGTCTAGAACCTTATAAAAATGGCTGCTAATTATTACTATAATTTAAATTAATTATAGGCAGCTATATACCAACTTATTATCTCCATTAAATAAGCCACCTTTCACTTAACGTTTCGCCAGCTAGATCCATAGCCGCATATATAGAAGAACGTTATTACCTTTTTAATAGCTAAGACTCTTAAATCTTTAAGATCCGTATTTAATATAAGCCAATTAAGGAGGTTATTAAGCACTTTAGGCCGTATACGCGTCTTATTAAATAGTTAACGCGGTAACTCCAAATAATCCTCTACCTATAATTGGCCTCTATTTACATCATAAGGACGGCTTCGAACGCCAGTAGGCTTATAGTAGTTGGCTAATATATGCTCTACAATGGCGGTGACAGCTGCAAGAATTAATATAAGGGTGATAATAACGATTTGCTAGGGGGTAGGCGGCATAGTAAGCTTAATTAAAGGCCTTAAAACCACCACGTTAACGTCTTAGCAGAAAGTGGCAGTAGAGGCTCTAGATAGGCGCTCACTAGCGTCACGAAATAGAGGCTCCAGTTCATTTAAATTATAGTCTCCCCCTATATTTTTCAAACTAACGTTTTTCAGCCGCACCAACAGCCTATTTAGGCAATTGCAGGGGTATAGGCGCGCCTGCCGAGATGAAGCTCAGCTGGAGCGATCAGAGCAAGAAATGAAGCTAGAGGAACCAAACGGGAGCGTCAATTCGATATCAGCCCGTTGAGATGACGCCTCCATCTCGCCTCCAACCGACGAACCAAACAGGCCCTAAACTTTTATTCTGCCCTGTATGTAACGATAATTTCGAGCTAGAGGATGACCCAGTCATGAACGGCTTAACGGAACTCATAGTCACAAAGGGGGCCTTTCTCTTACAGGGAAAAAGATCTACTAGTCGTCTAAATCAATGGCGAGGCTAGAAATGAAGCAACCCAGCCAATTCCAAGGGACATTGTGAGATCTATGCTTCAAGGATGTCAAGAGAGGCATCGCTCGACACAAAGGCATCAGCTTCTTTTGGTCCTAAAAAGTTAAGACCCCATTTTCGCAATCGGAATAAAAACCAGAGTCGTAAAAGTACAGCCTGTCAAAAATTGTGTACCTCACCACTCGATCATGGATGATCAACTTCCTTGCATACATAGATGGATTCAATCAAAATTAGATGATCTCGCTTTGGATTTTCAAGGAATCTGTTCTGATGATCCTCATGAATTCATTCGCATAACTGGCGCCATTGATGGATCTTACCAAACACCGATTCTGATTAGAAGATTTCTCACCCTGGAGGGAGTTCATGCTTATCATTATGCATGTCAAAAATATCTCAATGTTTTGCCGACATTTTGCATTATCTGTAACAGTTCACCAGCACTACGCTGAGACACGAGACCGTCGCCTAAGAGGCTCCGAGACACAACCAACGCCACCCTCGTATGTCTCGGATACGGTCAAATATTGAGTCATAGACTACGGAGTTCCGGGTCTACTTTCATGTATTTAGTTCACTTGATTTCCATAGACTTAGAATTAAGTCGCTCATTCAATTCCCACACTTGCACTGTTACATTATCTCCTGTCATAACTACTGATACATGTTTGAAGAACCTTAGAGTGTAAAAATTCTGCCATGTATAATTTAATAGGAGTTACACTATACAGCTGTATCACACATGCCCACCATTAACATAACATCAAATCCTGCAAAAAGCGTCTAAACCTGATAAGAACGGTATACACTAGTGTTGACTAGCGTGAAGCATCCCTGAGTACTTTATCAAATGCCCTAAATGAGAGGGGTGTGTTCGCATAGCTGTAGAACTCTGTAAGGTCACCGAAGGCCTTTACGAAAACTCCACAGAATGTTTTTCCGAAGCCGGCGTGTTATAGAGGGAAGGTAGATGATGGGCTAGCAAAGCTTAGAGTGACAGAGAAGGGAGATGGGGGCTTGGCAAGCTATCACTCAATCTCATTTCGGTGTATTCAAGGTTAGCAAGGGTCAAAAGTTAAGTTTGGGGTTTGCTATTCCAATCAGTTCACTTTTCATTACTGCACTTAGGAATGTCACTTTTTGACCCTTTCATTCGGGAGGTCGTATCCATCGCATTTCCTCGTATGCCCTTTCCGAACCTTTAGCTGTGGTAGATTGTACAGAGCAAAGTGAAGTCACAAAACTTGAAGTGACCAGGTATTTCGCCGAGGGTATGGGAGATGTATTGAAATCGACAGCTAATCCGCTGCAATGACGAGACGCCGACCAAGGCAAAATGCAAACTCAAATAGTGACAGGAGAAGTTTAGTCGAAGAGGCCAAAACCCATGTCTTCGTCTGACTCCTCCTTCTCTGTAGAGCGGAAATGTTAGTGGATATGCAGCCTCGGAATCAAAATTCTTCAATTAGGATGAGCGTACCCTCTTCCTTCTCCTCCACCTTCTCCTCTGCTGCGGCTTCCGTGGCGCCACCAGCAGCAGCGCCGCCGCTTGGTGCAGCAGCCGCACCTCCGCCAGAGCCAACGTTTAGTAGGAGGTCCTTGACATCTTTGCCCTCGAGCGCCTAGTAGTGTATCAGATTTGGATATTCTGGTCCCAATTATAGCAGCTAAGAGCGCACCTTCGCAAACAGGGTTGCCCATATCGGCTCAACATCGTCAATATTTGCGGCCTTGATGAGTGTTTGGAGCTTGTCGGCCTGCGAGGAATTAGCAATATGTCTATCTCAAAGTTTTGCGCTGTTGCGTACGGTGATATCAACGCCGTCATCGGCGAGGATGAGGGCCGCGTAGGAGGTTGCGAGCTCGGAGGTAGACATCTCGACTGTATGAAGAGGGATGATAAGGTGTCGAAAACGGAATTAACTGTCGTCGAAGAGTTGAGATGGCGGCTCGTTTTTTGGCGGAGTGTTTTGTGGGAGGTCGGAATGTCGGGGCTAAGTTAGGCGAGGACGTCGCTGGCACGTGAGAGCCCCGCGGACGGGGATCGACGTCAGTTCTCTCTTAGAAAGTCTCAAGACCATCGCATCGAAAAGCTGCTGGGCACGTAGGTTTAGTGGGACGCATATTCCAGCAACACACCAGCCAGATTCAAGTTTTCGACGTCCAGCTAGCTATGACTGACTCTCCCGTCGTGCGAATACCGCTAGATCCGCGGGAACAGCCGATTCTTGACAAGTTACTCGCTATCCGCACTAATTTGGAGCTATTGCAGCAGGACAAGTCAACTTATGTCAAATCGCAAGATGTAATCGACTTGTACAATCAAATTATCGAGCAAGTAGTTATACTTAACGAACTACGGACAAATAAACGCCATGAGCAAAACAGAGGTGTGGTTTCATGATTCAACCCTTCAGAGACTCTTGCTGATAGCCTCGGTCATTGAACAGTGGATACGGTACTGGATGATAGCTTTCAGCTCATATCGCTCTCGTTCTTAACAATAGGAAAAAACCACGAGGCTCCTGCTGTGTACGCTGAAAATTATAGTTCTTTTGGTATTCTCTCGTTTTCTAATCAGATTTGATTCCAGATATTCGGCCATATCGACGATGAAGGTGAGATATGCCCAGAACATCCTCTGAGATAGCCTACATGCTCATAGCTCCTAGCGCCTACTTGACCATCTCAAGGAGGCAGCCTTCTTTTCTCCTAAAGACCTAGAATCGATCAGTGGTCGACTCCAGGAATGCAGAGACTATTGCGAACGAGGAAAAGACAGTTATAGCCCTCACTTCTTGACTTTGCTCGATGCACGAATTGAAGTCTGCCAGTCAATTTTATCGGAACTAGAACTATCTCTCTCCCACCTCACTCCCGAGTTACGGCCCAAGTACGACAAACTGGTTTCTATTCTTAGGTCTCTATCTGCATGTAATACCAGATCAAAGGTATGGAGCTAGAGAACTTATAGATTTCATACATTGCTAACACTGAAGGTCAGTTTCCAACCGCAGAGGTCAATGACTTCCTCGAGCAGCTTAAGGAGTTGCAAGCTAGCCTCGGTGCGTACGGTATCGCTGCATATGACAGTAGTGGCACTATGGAAGAACAAATAGCGGAGATGACGGAAAAGTTGAAGATCTCAATAAATCATCCAACTCCAGCACCTGAAGCCAAGAATCTCATTGAAACACTCCTTCAAAGATGCTTCTTATGGGTCGAAATTATAAAAAAGAAGTAAGCAACACTGTTAGTAGGATTTTTTTAATACGACTACTAACATCGTTAACTTAGGCAAGGCAAGATTGACGAGAGATTTCGAGATACCTACGATAAACTTCTTGATATTCGGAATAAGCTGGAGAAATTATCACTCACACAGGCATGGTCACTGAGAGAGACAGACCTATACAGTTATCAACGACAGCTAGATCGGATTGATGAGGCTCGAGTTGATGGAAACTTCCTTGACTCCAACGGTGCTCCCGCAGATCTTCACGCGCAAAGGGTAAGATTCGAAGCATTTCTCGACTGCCTTCGCTGATTTCATTTCAGACATTGCTGTATCTCTTGCGGAAGAGTTATGCTCTCATCTACCATCTAATAATAACCTCCGAGCCGGTCTCCGAAGCCCTACTACCAATCTACAATCAGTTGACAACTTTGCGGAGGTGCCTCATAGAGGTCAAACAATCGGGAGGGGTTTCCTCTCCACGGGAGTTGTATCCATACAGCATGAAGGTTTACAGCTACACCCTCTCCCCCCTCATCGTGAGAAATTTACGCTTACCAAAATCTAGCTACATTCTATCGATAACATGAGGAAAGACGGAAAGTTTATGGTTAGAGACGACATTCCGGATGGCCAGGGTAGCGTAACCGAACTTCTCGAAGAGTGTTTTGAGCTTGCCTACGAATTACGAAACGAAGCCGAGGAGAACGAATCAAATGAAAGTGAGGATGAGCATGATACGAAAGACCATGGTATTGCAGCATAATGGAAGCTATGAAGGCAACGGCAAGGCGCCTTGGCCTTAGGTTACTCTGTATTTTCTTTTACTTCTCAAATCTTTTATGTTCCGCCTGGGGTGGCAATTTGACCAAGCATAGATTTATTCCTCTACCTTGGCAATTGCTTGGGTTGGGACTCTAAGTGTTGACTTTGACGAGCATGGATTCACTTGCCGGTCAGAAAAACCCCCCTTGTACTTATAAGTGGAAGCTGGCTTTTAATCAAGCTGTATTCTATTTAACTGTTCTAAACCGTCTCCTTCTGTAAGGGATTCTGCAACATCCGCATCCTTGAATGTCAAGCGAGGCCCATAAGATATACCTGAGCAAATATACTTAGAACTAGTTATATAATTGGTAGAAGATGGGAACACTTACAGAGCTCTTCCCCGGCTGATATATCCCGGAGAGATCTATACGTGACTAGCAGGCGGTCTGTATCTCGTTCCCAGCCAACATTTTGATCCATTGCATGGTTAAACATAGACCCAAGCCCAAATATCACGGCCTGAGCCACTTTGGTGCCACCATTTTGTTCTTTTTGTGGCCAATTACTGTAGTTGATGCCGTTAGTGCCGAGGAAATGATATGAACAGTGAATATGTTCGAAAGTTAAATATTACTTACTATGTGTAATGATATAAGGACGTATGCTTGATATGCTGTTCGTTCTCCTCTATGCCTAAAACTAAGACTGGGCAGACGTCTAATACCGTCCTCGCTGGGATATCTTTTGCTGCAAATATGCCACGACCTGTAAATGTGTTAGAAGAACAGAAGAGAGCTGTGTGACGTTACAAGTTGTAACACAACCCTTGGGAGTATTGGATACTATTACCAAATCCGCACAGCGAAGTAGCAAAATGCGGCTTTCCTTATCTATAATTCCCATTTTACAGAAGTGAACAGATAATTGTAAGGGTGTTTGATCTCTTGCTTATTTCAAAACGAAATGTGGGAGACTTTGACGCACAGGCCATAAAAAAATTAGGGAGTTTTTGCTTTCCCATAATGTGCATTTCGGGGGATTCTTGCACGCTTCAATCTGCCTGGATTGCAGATTGCTGCAATGTCCCACCAGCGAACACAGTCAGCGGGCGAGGGCTTGAAGAGCCCTCATACGGTCAGTCTGAAGGTGCTTCGGTGAGTTTGTACATCTATCATGAGGCCTAGCTTTGGTAACCGCCCTAGCTGAGATGTTGTGTCGTGTGAAGCCTATCTCGACCGTCACTAGCTTATCAGTACCCTTTACCTCGCTCGACCGACCTGGGAATATCTCCTAAAGCATCTCTAAGCTATCCCTCCGACGACATCGATGACCAGTTTATTATTAGTCCAGTCCTCAACCTTCCTGAAGCATTCGGCAGTGCTTATGTCGGAGAGAACTTCTCATGCACTCTTTGCGCTAATAATGAGCTGGAAGAAACGGACCATATACGCAGCATAAGCGGTGTAAGGATTGCTGCGGACATGCAGACTCCCTCCACACCAGCTGGTGTTGCTCTAGATTTGGTTGGACCTGAGGAGGATGAGGAGCAAGCTTCCCCGAGCCCTGGCGAATCACTGCAAAAGATCCTACGATTTGAGCTCAAGGAGGAAGGAACTCATATACTGGCGGCTACTGTCACATACACAGAGACGCAGTTGGCTGGAGAGGGAAAAGCTGCCAGTGGGCGAGTTCGAAGTTTCAGGAAGCTGTACCAGTTTGTGGCACAGCAACTGTTAAGTGTACGAACCAAAACAGGAGACTTACCATCGCGGGTAGGACTGTCTAGATATGCCCTTGAAGCTCAGCTTGAGAACATGGGGGAGAGTGCAGTATCTTTAGAAGTACGTATGATCATTCTGCGTCTAACTATATTTATTGACGGTGGCTGTTCTCTAGGCTGTAAATGTCAACCCAAAACCACCGTTCAAGTCAAAGTCACTCAATTGGGACTTGCATGCACCTGGTGCGGAGTCTATACATTCACCTATATTGAATCCTCGCGATGTCATTCAGGTTGCATTTCTTCTTGAGCAGCAAGATGGTGTTGATGAGGTCAGTGATAATGCTGGAAGACTCCCGCCAGGCGACACGAGGAAAGTATTGGGCCAACTTTCGATCCAATGGCGAAGTGCCCTGGGTGATCGCGGGTCCTTGAGCACCGGATGGTTAACAAGTCGACGATGACTGAATATTGCAGGCGTCTCGTGCTTGTTCCCTCGATGCAACACGGCCATTTCCTCACTGCTTGATTGCTAGAGACAATCTGAAATATTCGTGTCCTTTAAATTCACATATTTCCAAACCAGCACTTTTGTCGGATCAAGGACGCCTAAATTGACCCGGTTTGATGTCACCCAAAGCCAAGGGACCCGGCACTTCGTTTGGTGTCGCACCAGAGGGCGACGGACGCAGCCCGCACCAGTAGTGTTGCTGGTCAAAATGACGGAAGATTGATTGCGTCAATAGCCCGATTAGCTTTCATCTTGCAGCACGGGCTGCAGGTACAGTAAAAACTAATTAGTACGATACGGGTTGCACGGGCAAGCGTATCGTTATTCCGATGGTATTGTTATACATAAAGTCACGTGTTGGGCTAATAAGCAGGAAAAAGGAAGCTGACACGTCACTGAGTGTCCGAAAAGGGCGTAGGGTACTCATGGGCCAAATAGCTTCCCTCCTATTTATTGTAAAATATACCAAAAAAGATTTGATTAAGAGATGTAGATCGCAATGCAGAGTGTATTGTAATTAAATATCGTACTAAAGAGTTTTTACTGTAGCCGAATGACGTCAGCCAGATCACCGTGTACCAAGGATGCGGGAACAAGTTGCTGGCTAGTTTGATATTTGGCTCAAATTCTGCGAGGATTCGAAATTTGTGTACATGCAGGAGGGAGAAAGGCGGTTATGAAGAAACGGCAAAGTCGCTTCGACCACACCGCAAAATCATTTTGAGGATAGCTCAGTTCTAAGTATATGACTGCCAAGCGCTAAAAGTCTTTTCCTGGATATCAAGTTCCTGCAGCATTAGCGCAATTGCAGGGTATTGCCCCAGGTAATTTGAGTTGTGGCTGCCGTTCCCTCACTTCCATGTCTCATACTTGATATTGAAAGAGATGCCTGAACAGTGAATGCCAACTAGAGAGAAAATTGCTATTCGGAGTCTACGTTTCATTTCCCGGCTAGACATGGATATTAGTGAGTATACGGTGGAGACAGGCGGCAGGGTGCCTTGTACCTGATTGTAGGACTCTGGCTCGGATAGCAGCAGTTCTGCGAAGTTGACAGGTCGTTCGAATGCCATGCCAGCATCCCCCCCCTTTTTTTTAACCTGCTTCCGCTCCCGCTGCTGCGAAGACTCTATCTGCTACCCTATAAATTGAATGCACACCACCATCGTGGTCGCGTGCAAAATTGATACAATTGGTGTTTAATATCTATTGGTGCGTTCGACGGCCGGTCCCTAGTATGGGGTCGTGGCAGCACTTATGGATGCTCCCCTGAGACTGAGGGAGAAAAAGATCAACGCTAGCTACGAACGTCGGCCAGGTACGACACTGTTTGGGGCATAGTGGGCAACTGAAGGCGATATGGCGCACTGCTTTGGGCGCCTCCTGGGCCTAGTTTGGCAGCTGGTCGGCCAAAAAAGCGTGAGAAGCGCCCTCAAGCCCCTCAGCGCCCTGAGCGAACCTTGTTCGTAAAAGGTGCGCGTTGGGAGGGTTCGCGCGGTATGCGACCAGCGAGGACCAGCGATGAACAGAGCGGGAAGCTGTCGAGCATCGACGTGTCCCCTGCAGAGACATGTTGCAACGGGCAATGATCTTGCAACTGTCTTGCATGATCTTGCGTGCGAAGTGGATGCTTGCCCCAGTGTTTCGCTACGTGCAGGACTGTGATAAGGACAAGGGAGGCCGCATTCCATTCGACCCATTCAACTCCAGGGACCCACGCTGTCGACGTTCCAAGGCTGCGCACCACACCCAGGGACAGGCTCTCTACAGGCTTTTCTACTGGCTTGGGATTTTATACCTCCGAGGTAGGGCCTTTCACTTTCCCATCTGTCGAAAGCTTCTACACCTCCTCACTAATCCCCCAGCTCGCCCAGGATTATTGCGATACGGTTAGCATTGTCTGTTGCCGGCCTGTTACTGTCGCACAAGAAAGCTCCGTGCATAACCATCGTTGCAGCACACAAACACCGTTGAGCGGTTTTCTAGTTCTAATGAGTTAATCTCGCAAAGAAACACGCTCAATCACATCCGTCGTGCTTTTTGGCACCGCCGCTCGTTACTTTGCTTTTGCCGTATCTTATGCTTTGACGACTTATCATGGCTCCAATCGCTTCCTCCACCGACAATTCCTCCATCCCACTGGCCGACTATTTCTTTATCTCCGGCATCGAGTCCTCCCAGGTTTATGATGACCGAGCGCAGCCGAATGGTGTTGTCGCGGCCCCGGTAGACGTGGATGCCATAATTGAAGAGGATAAAGCACTGGAGACGGAATCTAGTATTCGACCAATTTCCTCTGAAGGCCTTTCCAATGGAGATAGCACACAACGTAGATCAGCAAGGCTAAGCTTCGAACCTCGCAAGTCTGTTAGCAGCATTATTGGGCCAGATCACAAAAATACTGCAAGCAACAGAAGTAGCACTACAATAAAAGGCATCCAAGTAGGAGGATCTGGTCTCAGTGATGCCGACTTCGAACATGCGTTGCGAACATTCGCGTCGGAGCGCGAGACGTTCTTGGAGGAGATACAATTCAGTACTGAGGTGACTCCACAGCAAAGCCGGCCGCCGAAACCGCGTCCAAAACCCCAAAGAATTGTGAATGAGGATGTGGGAAATCTTAGATCTAGCGTTGGAAGTATACGGAGGCGTATCTCAACCATGAGCAGCCTCAAACGACAGCCTTCAATGGCACGACAAGGTATGTACAATATTCCATCTGCCACTCAGAGTATCAGAATGTCGAATGGGCTATGAGATGAATTTATTATTTGATTTGCTAATATCTCGCAAGCTTCAATCCGAACTTCCAAGAGACTAAGTGGATATAATTCAGTAATTCCTGCTCCTCAGCCTTTCCAGCCAGCACCAAACATGCATCCTCTGAAGCGGACATATGAGCCTGTACTCCTGGATCGCTACCCACCAAAGAATATGGTCGACGAGCTAAAGCGTAGAAATCCATTCCCAGATTATGTCCCAATGTTTGCTTTTCCAAACGACGTCAATGTCGTTTCGTCCGATGAACGCCCCAAGGCAACCTGGCATGGATTCGCTATGACTAACGGCGACAACTCTAAGCTTCACGGCATATGCTTGATTACATGGCTACCTTTGAACCCCAAAGCTGCCGAAGGACTTGAACGCCAATGCGAGGAATGGAGGAGAGCTAATATGACTGGTGAGCAGAGGGAGTTAGCGAGTAGCCTCGGGGAGCGATTGGCAGGAGAGAGGGCAAAGTTATCCCGACTTCTAGCGAAACTTCCTACGGTGGCATCCGGGTCCGAGGAAAGGGAAAATTTGGAAGACGATATCAGCAACGTTGAGGAGAAAATTGGACTGATGACAGATCTCCTACGACCAGTCAGACATGGTGCGGCTTCCAAGATAGATGGATTGACGGACGGAGAGACTGGCTTGTGGATTCCTCGCGCCTATGGCGTTCTTGGGAGAGACGGCGCTCTTACAAGTTTCTGGAAAGAGTGGTTGAAGGCGGTCGTAGTACCTATGACAAATGGCGGCGTCTTGAGAGTGCCACCAAGCTCACCCAGAATAGGAATGTGGCAGCCTCTCGAACGATACGTCGTCAACCTCTGCGCCGAAGCTCCGAGTCCTATGACTTCAATCACTCAAGTGGAAATTGCGGTGCGAGAGCTTCGCATGTATGCGCGGAAGGAGGCTGTCAACGAGCTTCCGGGATCTCGTAACACTGATCTCTACGCTCTTTTCAGGTCCCTCTCGATTCCAAATATCGTCACTTTGTTCGAGTGCGTTCTTTCGGAGGCCAGGATCATCCTTAGATCTTCGCACACCGCCATGCTTCATCTCGTCAGCGCAGCATTAGCCAACCTCCTATATCCGTTTAAATGGGCCGGTGTTTTCATACCTGTACTTCCGGCTCGTCTCATCCAGGCTCTGGAGGCACCTTGTCCCTATATTGTTGGTATAGACAAGCGGTATGAATCGGTTGAGCTGCCGGATGACGACTTTGTCCTGGTCGATCTTGATCAGGACACAATCGAATCTTATGTTCCACCTCTGACCCTTCCTCGACAACAGCGGAGGAAACTTGTTTCCTTATTACAACTGTCAGCTCCTCACCACAATAGATACGGTGTCCCTGTCGGGCCTCCAGTATATGCACAAGAGGCGTACCCTTTTGATGGGTTTTCTTCTGAGAATCCGTCTATATTTACACATAAACCGCCTCCATCCACTCTCACGACATATGCTGGGCTCAACTCTGCGTCTTTTGGGACTGTCGTGGGTCCAGGCCCGCCGCCGCTAGTTTTCAATGCTTTCCTCCAGTCAAGGAACGACCAGAGTCGCGGTAATGACAGACCCTCTACTGCATCTACAATCAAGACCGGCTCCCCTCCTAGTCCTAAGCTTTCTCCCATCTCCACCGTCTTCCCACCAGTACCTACTACGCCGATTTCACGAAGCGACTCTGGTTACGCGCTACAGGCGAATCTTCGCGAGAAACGATCTGGACATTTCGAAACATCGTCGCGCAGGAGCTCGTCGGTAGGTTCAAGTGATAATTCGGCAAAATTTCTTCCTAATAGATACAAACAGTTTGGCTTCGAAAGGGTACCAACACTCAAACGTCCCAGTCAATCTTTCCTTGGCCATGCTCCTAGCACTTCGACATCAAGTTTGAGTAACGAAATACGCGCGCCATCCACATACGCTCCATCAGTTTATGCGCAGTCCACGTTAGCGGCTTCAACAATCATGCCTGGATTCCTCATGCAGCCTGTTCGCAATACTGAGACGGTTCGATGGGTTGAAGGTCACTGCTTACAATGGAGACTGCATGATGAGAAAACCTCATGCTCGGTATGTGATGAGAAGTCGGACGAAGGAATCTATAGGTGCACTGGTAAGTAATACGGTTTCCCCTAATGTTTCAATTGTCTGACATCTTCCAAGGCTGCAATGTCTGCGCTCACGGTCGATGCGCCTCTCAAATTTGTGTGGTGTGTCCGACTGCGTTCCGCCCTGATCAAGTCCGAGCAGCTTTTGTCCGCTGTTTTGCTAGTCTTCTCTACACTTATCGCCGTTATCTGCATCCGGCTACCGGAGACCAAAAGAAGTCTGGATTGATATACAGGTTCAATATGGACGGTTTCTTAGGAAGCATGCCTCGTGAAAACGCAGAATATATGAGCATGTTGCACCAGACTCAAGGCGAGTCGCGCCAAATGCTTGTAGTATAGGAATTCTTAGCTGACGGTATTTTCAGGCTTCAATGAGTTTATCCATGAGCGAGAAAGCAAAAGGTCCGATGATCCATCTATCAAGCTCTTCGATCAAATCATTATTTCCAAGAAGAACCGTAGTCGCACATCGATATTCCATAAGTCTAGTGAGTCCTGTAATATTTTGTGTCTAGGCTGTTTTCAATCCTAACTAAGAACTGTTAAGGTACCGACTTTCTCTCTGACACGACAGATCATCTATGGCGTTCAGCAGCAGCAACGCCACCGAATGCTCGCTTTCCTGGAGACTATAGACAAGTCGTGAGCAGAAGTGAGCTCCCATGACATTCATCCCAGCCGAGTACATGTTTACTGACATGATAATTAGTTCCGGCAAAATTGGACCCAACTCTTATGAAAGAACCACGTGTGATACAAGGAGTACCGCGTATTCCACAAGCAAAAGCACGTCGAAAACCCATACCCTCCATGCTCGGGCCGAATTCTCAACCAAAGACACCACCTTCCTAGATTGTAAGCTGAGGACAAAGCTATCCGCAATCTGGAAACTCTAGCAGCGCGCCTTCTCTTTGCCTCACACTCTGCCTTTTCTAATACTGTATATTTTAAGCGCCGGAGCTTTAAGGAGTACATTTGGATAGATGGGCTTCGTCCTTGGATATTTGCATTTTGAATGCGATGGGGCGGCATTTGGAGTGCATTGGTTCTATCGGGATGAAGAAATGCGGTCACATATCTGATGTATTGTGCTGCATTTGGATTTCGCAAAAAGACACGATTTTGTACAGCTTTTGTAATGTCGCTGGCGAAATGACTTTGCGTCACATCCTGGAAAATTCTTGTCTAACTAGAGCGGGACTCAGGAGACATGCTCCTTAGAAGACAGTACTGTATAATGAAATATCCTCTCAGCCTGTTCGATTTGATAATTTATACATGTTAATGGCTGGTGTGGTGAATGCATGAAACGGTCCATACCTGACTAAAGTTTAGCGCACCCGCAAGCACGGATGGGCTTGGCAAAATAGCATCCCCTAAACCAATATCGCCGGATTCCCTTCGCTCCTCCATCTTATAGCGTTTCGAAACGACAGCACACTCATTCTTTCTTTTCATTTGCAATATACTTCTTCTTTCTCTGTCACTCTTTACAGATAACTTGCCACTGTCTACTTGACCACGTCCACACGACACCGATAACTATCCTATACCCTTCTTCAACTTGTAACTTCGATCGAATCACGAATTTCAATCTATCTACAGCTCTCAATATGTTCTCCAAGTCCGCATTTGTTCTTGCTTTCTTCGCAATTGCCAAATTGGCCACAGCTACTCCTCCGGCTTGTCTGCTAGCCGCTATCAAGTACGTTGGGCGGTTCCGACATTCTTTGATTAAACAAACATTCTCGACTTAATATGAACTTACTTTGTTTTAGCACCCAGGATGATCCATCTAAGGTCAGCGACATCTGCAAGAGTTCAAAGATGGAGCCCACCATCGTCAGCTACTGCGGCGACAACACTCAACAAGCGCTGAGCGACTTCGCGAGCGTGTGCAAGGGCGTCGGTGTTACTGTTTGTACGTGTCATCCACCCTCCGAACCTCTCCCATCACTATCACCACCACTACAGCCACACTCGCAAGTAATCATGCTGACCAGTCCACAGCCTCCGCCGCTCCTTCCGCTTCAGGAACCCTGTCCGCTAAATCCTCCGGCATCGCCAGTATGAACGCTAGCATACCGCTCACAACCGCTCACGTCTCGACCAGTGTCCTCGTCTACACTACCGCCTCGTTTGACTCGTCATGCTCGTGCACCAAAACTGCCGCTATCACCACCACCGCTGTCTCCGGCCCTAGTGGTGTTGTCACATCAGGCACGGCAACCGGCACCGGGGCTCTAGTTCTTAGCACCGGGGCGGCCGGCAAGAATGAAATGGGCCGGCTCGCTGCTGTCGCTGTCGTAGTTGGTGGGCTGTTTGCTGCTATGTAAGAAAACGTAGCGTGTCTAGTCTGGATATTGGGGATGTGACGGGCATACGTGAGAGGGCTTCCAGGTTACTATAGACGAGGGTGCGGGAAGCGAGAGTTGTAAAAAGAACACATTGGCTATTCTGTTATCCTGTAGGCATATCTGGGCTGGCTATTTGGGCTTAGGGGCCGTTCGGTTGCAACTTCATATCCAATATGGAGGCCCCATATTTAACCGATATGGAGCTCAAATCTGAATATGAGGCTGTCGTTCGGTAAATCTGACGACTTTTGAATATGGAGCTCCTCCATATCGGTAAGCGCGTCAAATTTGCAAGCTAAACTATATACGGTAGTTGAAATGAGGTTCTTGGCACCGTTTCAATATGCTGCCCTCGAGCCTCCGTTCCATATTCCATATTAATCTGAGCTCTCATATACGCGCCAAAGTAGCGGCTTCTTGTGATATGGCGACTCCACACACCCCAACCGCGATACTGCTGTCGCATTTGCAAGCCTTATATAATAATAATAATATCTTAACCTTTGTAATCGCAATAAGCTTATTTTCGGGGCGTCGCGGGCGTCGCGGGCGTTACTGTAACTCTACTACGGCTCGCACGGGAGGTGGGCAAAGATGTAGGAAACGTTGATCGCAGAGAGGGTGTTGGCCGAGGAGGAGGCTCCATTGCTACACCAAAGTAGAGAGTCGCGATAGAGGCCTGGTGGCAGAGAGGTGCTCATTCGAATCGCTCACCAACGTCAATCACGGATTGTG
>Ga0307507_10002334_pt1 | contig 40251 bp, 8 predicted proteins | sample 7_EM_MG_FD_207223 | JGI IMG/M metagenome (GOLD analysis project Ga0307507, IMG submission 207223) | Populus trichocarpa ectomycorrhiza microbial communities from riparian zone in the Pacific Northwest, United States - 7_EM | ecosystem: Host-associated > Plants > Roots > Unclassified | place...
GGTGGCTTATTAGCTAAAATATACTAGACCAGTTTTAGGTTGCAAAGGAAATGGTAATAAAAGGCAAAGGGGCGAGCAATAGGCGCCCCCTAATAACTCTATAGTAGTAGAGCAAAGTTTGCGATACTAGCGCGTCCATAGGCTTGTTACGGCAGCAGTAGTTCCCAAGGAGGTCAAAAAGTAAGGTAGTAGAGCACTATAGGTAACTCGTAGGCGCCTCATAGGCAAGTCCTAAAAGGCGGGGAGATGGATTACGGGGTTTTCTCAAAAGAGTTTTCTCCCTACATATATATAAGGAGTAGTCCGCGTGGGCCCAATAGGGATCCAAATCGGACGTTAAGCAATAAATAATAATAGTTCGCCTTAAAAGGTAATATACATATCCCTTCCTATAGTGTTGTATTATATATAAGCTATATAACTAGTAATAATAATACCTAATTATTCTATATGTAATTAATATAATGCCTTAAATACTGTTCTAACATTTAGTTTAGTCTCTCTATAGATAATATACAGTTAATATTACTACTTAAACCCCTTATTCTGCTAAGAATACCTCCTAGAATACTGTTATAAATCTTAAATCTCTATCTAATACAATTTTTATTAGTGCTCCGTGTCTTATAAATACTTCTTTAATATAGATTCTAGCTATATCCTCCGCTAAGATTTCTTCTGTATATACTATAAAGTAGCCCTATTTAGTTAACTTATCTACTATTACTAGGATTGCATTATAATCCTATTTAGTAATAGGGTTTTTTTTAACTTTAGTAACTTTATAATAAAGTCCTATAATATAACCTCTTATAGTCTCTCTAGTGTTTTAATAAGTTATAGCCCTCTATATGGCTTATATCTTATTAGTTTATTCCTTTAGCAATCTAGATACTCTTTAGTAGTTTGTCTTGCTAAACCCTAAATTCCGTTAATAATATATTCCTCTTAAAGTCTTAATACTAAGCCTATAGCCCTGTTATATCCTTAAGTTATTCCCTTATAGAATTCCCTTATAAATTTTCTTACTACTAACTTTAGAATATATATCGCTTCTCTATTAACGTAGTCCTTATACTTTAAATCCTCTTTTTATACTTCCTAGATCCTTTATAACTACTTACTCTCTAGCATTTTATAAACTTATTTTGGCCCTTCTATTATAGCTACTAGTTTTAGATAGTTATACCTAATTAACCTATCTTTGTCTTTTTATAATATAGCGCCTAATGGTTTCTTACTACTTTATAATTCTGCCTTCCTGCTAAGTGTATCTACTCTTGTATTTTTAGTACCCTTAGTATACTAAATATTAAAGTGGTAGTCTATAAGCATTTCCGCCTATTTAACCTATCTATAATTAAGTTCTTTTATTATTAGGAACCCTATTAGGTTCTTATAATCCGTCTTAACCATAAATAGTTTCTGTTACGGCGCTAGTGGAAAATAGTACTGGCAAATTGCCGTTAGATTGCCGCAACTTGCCGTCACGTGATGGCAAGTTGCCATCACGTGACCAGAGGATTGTATATAGCTTCGAGCGGTGCTGCCGTTCTTCCCCTTTCCTTTCTCTAGCTTTGGATCCTTGTTTATAGACAATCCAATTATATAGGCTTACGCGACCTTCTTGCCGTGCTTATGTCTCGATTAACTAAGTCGCTAACATTATCCAAAGCTCGTCACTACTCTTCTTTCCTAAGAAGGAACTCAAATATATCTATAAGGCCACGAATAGGACAAGGACACAGAACAGGACCCCAAGGACATTACTAGGACCATAAGGACAGGACAAACCCCCAAGAACTAAAAGAACACGAACAGAACGCGAAACCTAAGAATAGGACACGCACGGACCAGAACCCCTAGGAAATAAACAAACACTAGAAATTACCTAATACCCCTACCACCATGCCAAGAAATACAGCAGTTGGCAAAGCCGCTGCAGGACCCGCAAATACCTCCAATAGTAAAACAGTCGCCGTCTTGACCCCCTAGGAAGAGCTCGCAGCAGCTAATGCCGAAATTAAGCGGCTTTAAGAGCTGCTTAAAACCAGAGACACCCCTATACCTAGCAAGGAGTTATTAGACACCTAGAGACTTACTATGGTCCTTAAGGCCCTAGCCCAACACACAGCATCAGCATCGTCGCGGTCCGCGAAGGTCGCGGACCCCTTGTTGCTTATAAACGGAACTGACCCTATATTTAACAATTAGAAGCTTTAACTGCAAGACAAGCTTAAAGTTAATATAGACCACTTCCCTACTACCTAAGCTAAAATGGCTTACGTCTTCGGCCGTACTAGTGGGGACGCATAGACGTATCTACGTCCGCGATATGCCTAGGACTCGGCAGACCCCTTCCTCTCTAGAGAAGAGATGATCGACCACCTGTCTTCCATTTATAAGGACCCCTTTAAGATATAGAACGCCCGTCTTAACTATAAAGCCCTTAATATAAAAATGATAGAGACCTTCTTGGTCTTCTAGACCCGCTTTCTATACCTAGCCGGATAGGCTTAAATCCCCTAGGAAGATTTAATACTAGACCTCTTTAATAAGCTTACCCTGGACCTACAGCGCGCCGTACTACCAGTTTATACTACCGTATAGACGCTAAAGGAACTTATGGACTAGTGCCTAGCTATTAACTAGGGCCTCTACCGAATTAAGGTACGCGCTAAGCGGTATAAGACTAGAAGCTCCGCCAACCAGAATATAAGTACTATAAGAACGGGCCATAGCGCCCTAGTAAGATCTGCAACCCCTATAGCACCAACTATACCGCCCGCCATTAACCCAGCGGCTAGCCGTACAGCTAGCCCCGCTGTGGGTCCGGCGAATACTTAACCTACGTATAGCAACTTCTAAAGACAGGCCCTTAGCAATTAAGGAGCCTGCTTCTTATATGGCCAGAAAAACCACTTTACAAAAGACTATTTAACAGCGGTAAAGACAAACAAGGTCCTGTTAATTCAGGAGGATAGTATAGAGTTGGAAAAAGAGGAACCCTAGAGCAAGACTCCTTTCTAGGGTTAAAAGGAATTGATATATCACATATTAATCTAGGTCAGCTAGTTAGTGGAAGAAGCTGCACTATCCCTTATACTTTATTCCGCAATGGATATCAAGTTTTAACCTCTGCTTTGGCTGACTCTAGAGCAAATGCCTTTGCCTTAATAGACATACAGTATGCTATAAAGCTGGCTAACTTTTTAAATGCACCCCTTAAAGAACTGCCTAAACCAATTCCTATTCACGGGTATAACGGACGGATAGGACTACCCATTACGACTATCTTGCGGATTCACCTCCGTATAGATAAACAAAGGTAGTATAACGTCCCCTTTCTCATTACAGACCTAGGAAGCCACGATATAATTTTAGAAAGAAAATGGCTAGCCTATCTAGGCTTACAGCTTGACGTATAGAGTAGACGGCTTGTCTGGCCTAAAACCCTATCCCTAATACCTTCTTTTATAAAGGAAATTAGCATTATAATGGAAAATCTTATACGGCTATAGATAGACACCGTCTACTAAGCCGATGCTATGCGTAGGGACCAGGCCTTTAAGAAAGATATACAGCTTAATCCGTAATGGGTCTATATACTACGCCGCCCCCAGACTACTGATGTTGCACTACCAGCACTAGAAACCCAGGAAGTTAGTAATAAGCTAGCTAGCTTAGGCCCTATACAGCTATAAAGAGCAGTAAGGAATATTGGACGCTGTACTAAACGTATAGACTAGAAGGATAACTTACGGAAGATAGAATAGGAGCTAAGGAGGGTTGTAACCCCTCTACCGCAAAATACGGTCTATGGAACGTCTATAAAGAAACCTATAAACCTCCTACCGGTTGATATCTGCTATATTGGCGCCATAGGGTTCTACCAGAACTTAAAATGGCCCAACACCATTGCCTTTATAACTAGCTTATACAAAATTGACCAGATAATTAAAGACAAGAAAGCCCTAGCCCGTAACCAGCTTAGTGGGGAAAGTGAGCTTATAGATAAGGAGCTGGTAGAACAGAAACTACCCCGCTAATACTAGGAATTTAAGGACGTATTCTCTAAGGTAGCATCTAACATACTCCCGCCTCACCGACCGTACGACTATAAGATTGAGATTGAGCTAGATAAAGAAAATACCCTTAGCTATAGCCCCCTCCGCTAGCAATCTACTAACGAACTATAGGCTACTAAGCAGTACCTTATTAACAATCTTGATAAGGGCTTTATTAAGCCTAGCCAAGTCCCCTTTGCCGCACCTATTCTCTTTGCAAAAAAGCCTAACAGTGGACTCCGTTTCTGCATTAACTACCGTAAACTAAACTATATAACCCGCAAAGACTGATATCCGCTGCCCTTGCTTAAGGAAACGCTAGCCCATATAAGTAAGGCTAAGATTTTTATAAAGCTTAATATCCGCCAGGCCTTTTATTGAATTAGGATAAACCTAGGATCTAAGGATCTTACTATATTTCGGACCCGCTACGGATTATACAAATATAAAGTACTACCTTTTAGATTAACCAACGGACCAGCTATATACTAGCGGTACATAAATGACGTACTCTTTGACTACTTTAATAACTTCTGTATAGTATACCTAGACGATATTATGATCTACTCTAAGAATAAACTAGAATATCAGGAACATGTCCATAAAGTCCTACAACGGCTCTATGAGGCTGGTCTCCAGGCCAATATTAAGAAGTTGGAATTTAGTGTTAAGCGTATAAAGTACCTAGGGTTTATTATTAGTATAAACTGAATTAAGGCCAACCTAGAGAAGACAGCCGTAATTAACTAGTAGACACCCCTATGGACCGTAAAGGGGGTATAATTATTTTTAGGTTTCTGTAACTTCTACCAACGCTTTATTAAGAACTATAGTAGGATCGCCTGGCCCCTTAACCGTCTTACTAGGAAAGACTAGCCCTTCCACTTTAACGCCATATATAGGCAGGCCTTTAATAAGCTTAAAAAACGGCTAGTATCGGCTCCCCTGCTTGCCCACTTTAACCTAGAACGGCCCTTAATGCTAGAAACTAATGCCTTAGACGGCGTAATAGCTGGTATCTTTTCCCAAAAGCAACTGGACGGAGAATGGCACCCTATTGCGTACTATTTAAAGACTATAATAGATGCTAAGCTAAACTACCACATCCATGATAAAGAAATGCTGGCTATTATCTCTAGCTTTTAGCACTGGTGTATATAGCTAGAAGGGACCCCTAAGCCTATTAAGGTGGTTTCGGATTACAAGGCCTTAGAATACTTTATAATAATAAAGGCCCTTATGGCCTAGTAGGCACGTTGGGCGGATATTCTATCTTAGTTCCACTTCCTAATTATGTATAGGCTAGGCGCAACCAACCGTGCAGATGCCCTTATAAGGCGTGAACAAGACCTAGATAACCAGATTGCTATAAAGATTATATTACAGACCTAGATACTGCTATAACCAGAGCACCTTAACCCCTAAATATAGGCAGAACTAAATATGGACCCTGTAAAGGCCGATATGCCCTATTAACACTACGGAACTTAACCTTATTAATAAACTACTGTAGGCAAACTATACGGCCCCTTCTCTACAGGAGTACCGTAAAAAGGTAAAGGATGCTACTAGCCTATAGTCCCTTAAAAACGGACTACTTAAGCACTAGGAACGGCTAGTAGTGGCAGAGGAACAAAATTTATGGACTTGGCTTATCGCCAAAGTATATACTTAGGTCTCTACGGCCTATTCTAGAAAAAATAAGACCTGCAGAATTATTGGCGACCGCTACTACTAGCCCGGAATAGTTATGGATATTGACCGCTATATACAGAACTGCAACAACTGCCGTAGGTTTATAATTCCATAAGATAAGACCCTAGAGCTATTAAAGCCACTTTTAATACCAGAACGCCCCTGGCAGTATATCTCTATAGACTTTTATAAGTTACCTACAGACCGCGACGGATATAATATAGTTATAATTCTAGTTAACCGCTTTAGCAAGCGCCCGTTCTTAATCCCCTATTATAAGAATATTGATGCTAAAGAGGCGGCCTAACTGTATATCTACTATATCTACCAAATTTACGGACTACTAGATACTATTATATCCGACTACGGACCGTAGTTTATATTAGCCTTCTAGAACGAGTTCACCTAAATCCTAGGTATTAGGCTAAAGCTCTCCACAGCATACCACCCCCAGATAGACGGTTAGATAGAGATTATAAATTAATACTTAAACCAGAGACTCCAGCCCTTTATTAATTACTTTTAGGATAACTAGAGCGAACTGCTACCTATAATAGACTACGCCCAGGCAACCCTACCCTATAACTCTATAAGGTTTGCACCTATTTAGCTAGAAATGGGATACTTACCCTATATAAGCTTTAACTAGGAGAGACCGGAAGGACCACAGACCGTGCGCAAAAAACTATCTTATAAGGAAGCACAGCAGTATGCTAGACACTTAGAAAAGGCATAAACAGTAGCCCGTAAGAACCTAGAAAAGGCCTAGAAATTAATAGAACAGCAGGCAAATAAGTATAGGCGCAAGCCCGACTTCACCATAGGTGACAAGGTCTGGGTTATAACAAAGAACTAAAAGACAGAACGGCCTAGCCATAAGCTAGACTATAAGATGGCAGGACTGTATAAAATCCTTAATAAAGAAGGCAACTTATATAAGGTTAAACTCCCAGACTTAATTAAAGTCCACCCTGTTTTCTTACTAGATAAGCTATGGAAAGCTATAAATAACCCACTACCTAGACAAAAGAATAAGCCTCCACTGCCGATTTAAGTTAATGGCGACGACGAATGGGAAGTTAATAAAATACTAGCCTGTAAACTAGTACGAGGAACGCTGAAATACCATATCTAATAGAAAGGTTATGATCTAGACCCAACCTAGTACCCCGCCTAGAACTTTATAGGTTGCCCCTAGAAGCTTAAAGAATTCTATAACTAATACCCTAACAAACCAGGACCCCTAAAGTATCTAGACGAGTAGATGGAGTGCTAGTATAGCAAGGATGATAAGCTACCTGTTGAGCATATAGATAAGAACACCCCACGGATATAATACGGACATATAAAGCCTAAGGGCAGGCTTTTTCGGAGGAGGGGGTAATGTTACAGCGCTGGTGGAAAACAGTACTGGCAAATTGCCATTAGATTGCCGCAACTTGCCGTTATATAATGGCAAGTTGCCATTACGTGACCAGAGGATTGTATATAGCTTTGAGCGGTGCTTCCGTTCTTCCCCTTTCCTTTCTCTAGCTTTGGATCCTCGTTTATAGACAATCCAATCGTACAGGCTTGCGCGACCTTCTTGCCGTGCTCGTGCCTCGATTGACCGAGTCGCTAACAGTTTCTCTATACTTTGTAAGAATACTCTCTACTTTTTAAGTGCTGTAACTATACCTAATAACTCCTTATTGTAGATATTATAGTTTAGTTCCAGTAGTGTTATCTTTTAACTATAGTATGCTACTAGATACTATACGTCCAGGTGTCTCTATAATAAGTATGCTTTTAGTATAAAGTCTAATATATCCGTTTCCATAACCGTGTCTAACTTTAGTTAGTAGATTTTAAGGATTGAATCCTAGGTAAATAACTCCTTAAGTTCCTTAAATAGTTTCTTTTATTCGCTACCCTATATCTATAGTTCCTCCTTTTTTATAAGTCTTATAAATAGTTTAATATTCTTTAACTATTGCGTAATAAACCTCCTATAGTAGTTGCAAAACCCTAGAAATAATCTTAACTGCGTAATGTTCTCTAGTTCTTGCTAACTTACTATAGCTTTAACTTTCTTTAGGTCCATACTAATCTTGCCTAGTTTAATAATAAATTTAATAAAATTAGTCTTTCTAGTAAAGAACTTGCATTTCTTAATCGCTACTAGCATCTTTTTTTCTTATAGTCTCTTTAAGACCTACTTAACGTATTCCCCGTGTTCTTCCTTACTTATTAAGTAGATAATAACGTTATTAAGGTATGCTATAATAAACTCATTAAGGTGTTCTCCTAATATACTATTAATTCTTTTTTAGAACGTTACTAGTGCGTTTATAAGTCCGAACTATATAACTAATAGTTTATATAGTCCTTTCTTTAACCTAAAGGCTGCCTTCTATTTGTCTCCTTCCTCAATCCTAATCTAATAGTACGCCTATCTTAAATCTATCTTTATAAAGATTTGCGTATTATCTATCCTATCCTAAATTTTGCTAATTAAGGGTAAAGGATATCTATCCTTTCTTATAATGTTATTTGACTGCCTATAGTTAATATATATCCTAAGTTTTCCGTTTTTCTTTAGGATAAATAACACTAGATATCTTGCTAATAACTATAATGGTCTAATATATCCCTTTTATAGGTTCTCTTAGATAAACTCCTTAAGTATTACTAAATCTATTTTAGTAAGCTTGTAGATTAGAAAGAACTTTAGACTTATTCTTAGTTCCAATTCTATCTTATAGTCCTATATTACATATTCTAATAGCTTCTTACTTTCTAGGCTCTATAACCTTTTACCGTACTTATAGTATCTCTTTAGTACGTAACTTAAGCCTCACTTAGTCTCCTTGTAGGTCGCTCTGGCTTAGTACTATACTATCTTAGTTTGCTATCGCATCTTGCGTTATTATGTATTCCTAATATTAACCTAACCTATAACCTAATCAATCCTTAGATTGTATTTCTGTAACTAAGGTATTCCTAATATTGCCTCGTCCTTTCCTAATAGTAGGATATTAAAAGACATGTTAACCTGTCTCCCTTTAATAGTTAACTAAATAGGTCCTATTTTAAGATTAACAATACCTCCTCTATAGGCTATTAGATCTCCTAAAATTATTATTAATAGGTATAGGTATTTTTTCTGTCTATGTGGTAACCCCATCCTTTTAACTACTGTTAGTAATATATAGTTTCTTATTACTCTACTATCTATTAATGCTTTAAACTTTTAATCTTGCTAACTAACTTATAAATTTAGGTGTCGTCCTATAATTCCTTTAAGGGTTTAAGGCTAGCTCCCTCTAGTCCTATAGGCCTCCGCTTTTCCTAACTATTAGTTATTAGATCTTAACTATACTTGGTCTTTCTATAGCTAATACTTAGTTTATTTCTTATCCTCTATATACTATAGATAAGTATTCTCTAGGCACTCCTACTACTATTATCCTTTTAAGCATTCTTCTATAAGGAATCTTCCTAGTTAAAGTATTAAGTTGCCTAGCTCTTAAACTTCTACTAGGTGCCAACCATATATATACTTTATATTTTTATATCGCCTTTTATCTATTACCTAATATATCCTTATTAGGTACTTGCGATATTTATCTTTAGGTGTCTTATATATATTGCATATATTATCTATATATGCGATTTATGCCAATATATAATGCGCTAGGTGCTTTAGGTTAACTCTAGGTTTATTTTCACTTTTAAGTTTAAACCTCTCCCGTGTTAATCTAAATGTTACTATATTGTTTACTGGTACTAATACCTATATTATCTCTCTCTAGTCTACAGCCTATTCTTCTAGATTTCTTAATATTATAATTAAGGCTTCTTTTATGTAACTTATCTATCTCTCTAATATAGCTTAATCCAGTATGGCTTTCTTGTCTAACTATATATAGAAATCTTTCTACTTATTGTTTCCTCGCTACTAGTACTACTTTTAGTATAGCTCTATAAGTGAATATAATCTATCTATAAGGAAGTATCTCTTTATTACTGCATTATTATAACCTTTGGTGTGCCGTTTTATAAACCTAGTTGGAATCCCTAGATCTTTTTCTTGTTTTAGGTTATCTAACTACTTAGCTCTTAGCATTCCTACTTTTAGTTTATTTGTAATTTTTTGTATAGGTGCTCTACCCCTTATACGTCTTAGTATAGCTAATCTCTAGTCTAGCCTTTATTCTTGCTATAAAATGATTTGTTATTTGAACCTATCTATACTTTCCGTCTTATTACGTCTTGTAAGCGGGCTATTAACATTGTTAAACCTTTTAACTACTATATTAACCTTTTAACCTTTAGGCTGAACATTACGTTTTTCTAAAATTACTGTTGTTATAGACCTTATTTATTCTTTAAAATCTTGGCTCCCTGGGAAATTTTATCCCGTACTTATTTGTTTGTCTTTAAACTAAGCTGCTGCCCTTTCCTATTGGTTATTGTCCATTGTGGGTTCTTAGGTTGTTATTCTTATCCATTTTTTAGAACCTTAAATCTCTTTTATCTTATTGTAAGAATCTTAAGCCTTTGGCCTTTTGCCTTTATTAAGTGGTGAGCTAGTACTAGCAGTTGTCTACTTGCTTAATCGTCTTTAGATGTTACTCCTTCTGTCTTATAAAGTAATAGATGCTGTATCTAACGGTATTATAATGCCCATTACTAAACCGCGCTCTATAGTGGTTTTAGTCTCTACTTTTATTGCATTATTAAGGTTTAGGTACTCCTAGTTAGTCCCTTTTTCTTCCTCCTTGCAATTAGTTAATAAGTACTCTAACTCTATTACTATTTCCGCTAATTTTTATCTATATATTACTGTAATACCTTAATCCAGCTTATAGAGTTAATCTTATTCTTTACCTAACTCTATAGTTCCCTTAAGTCTTTTAACTCTAGCTCTTATAGCTAATAGCTTACGCCGTACTTAGCGTCCTTATAAATTTAGTGTGCGTTGTTATAATAAAACGCGAAGTGCTTAATTAAACACTCCTTGGTCTTGCGTAATATACTTATATCTGCACTATTGTACTCTAACAACCTAGTGCCTTTTACTGCGTAGTTACTTTAACTACCTTTATAGTCTTTGGCGAAATAACCTTGTTTTCCACAATTTATATAAGCTCATTTTTTAAACTATTTCTCTTACTATAGAGTTTACCTAAACGTCTTCTGCTGCTAAGATCCCTAGTTTAGCCTCTGCTCCTTAGTTCTATAATTACTTAATCCTTAACCTCTAGGTTTCTATAGTTTCTTATTCTATCTCTTAGATTCTTTAGTACTGCTTAGGTCTATTGGCTCTAATCTGCCATTCTATAGTTTTTAACTCTGCGTTTATTAATGCGTACTTTATGCCTTATACAATTATAAAACTTAGTCTTGCCCTTTTTTAGCTTATTCCCTTTAATAGATCCTATTATTAATCTTTATTAACTAATTAATTAACCCCCTTAGAGTTTCCGTATCTTCTATTAAGATAATTACGTCCTAGACTTTTACCTTAAGCTCCTATTTATACTATGCTATAAGCGCCTTATTATTCTACTTAACCTAAGTTATAAGTGTCTAAAACTGTGTTATATACTTAATTGCTAAAGTGCGTTATACTAAACTTTAAAGTTTTCTTTTCGCCGTAGTTGTTACCTCTAGGTCTCTAAATATCTATATTAACCTTTTTAAGAACCCATTCTAGTTAGTAAACATATACCGTACTTTCTAATTAGTAGTTATTATTCTATTAGTCTAGATTTCAGTAAGGTAAGATTTAAACCATTTAAGTGCTCTTCCTATTAAGAACAACCCTATATATGCTACTTGGTTTATAGGTATTACTAACTTTACTCCTTATATAACCTTAAAGTGTATTTATATAAGAAATCCTTTAAGTTTTAACTTCTCTCCTAAGAATCGCTTAATTAAGGGTAACTTAACCTTAGCTGCTCCAATTCCATTAATTCTATCTTTAAGTATTTAATTATTGCCTGTTAATTGATTAACTATTTCTTATAACTAACCTACCGTAACTAGCTGCGAATTAGTATCTCTTATATTGGTATCTCCTCCTAACCCTAAGGTTATAGCTACCGTAGATAACGTTGTGACTAGTGCTTTTAATGGCATATTATTTAACTTTATTAATACCGTAACTAGGTAGTAAATATATAATAAAGCCTTGTAGGAAATACCACGGTAGACTTATTAATAGGCTAGGTATATAGGTAAACAAGAAGTTAATAATGTAATAATAACTAGTAGAGTAATTGCCTAATAGATTTACTCTAATTATATTCTGAGATTTACTATAAGGAAAGGAACTATCTAGGTAGGGACTATAGTTCCTTAAATACACATCTATACTCCTAAGAAAGTTATTACTATATCTACTCTATCTACTCTATCTGCTCTATTATAGATTATATAGATTACATTATATAATCTTACTTACTATTCCTTATTATATAGCTCTACTAGTTCCATTCTAGACCGTGCCCTTATTAACTAACTAGCTTCCTCTAACTCTCCTCTAAGTAGTTATAGCATTGTACTTAAAGCGTCTGTAATAGGTATGTAATAGAGTTAAGTAATAAGGAAGCTCCCTTGGCCTTATATTGGCCTTTCCCTTTAGCCGATCCATTAAACATATAGATAGTTAGCCCCCTAACTAAAATTTTAACCCAAGTTTATAATTTAGAGCTTTATTATATAGACTTTAATTAATATATATAGAGATAAGGTTTTCCAGGGGGAGACCCCCTGGGACCCCCCTATATAGAGCTTTTGCTTAATTTAGAAGTAGTAATAAGATTAAGGCGCCTTGGTTACCGCTAGGTAAGGATCTACTACAGTGACCAAGGCGCCCTACTTAAACTAGGCTTAAAGGTTATATTAGTTACAAATCTAGTATATATTTAGACTGTAGAGCTTTAATATAGAGCCCTCTATGTAGGATCTAATATAGTAGATTGCGATTCTAATTTAAAGCTTTATATACTAAATATTTTTAATGCCTAATAACTAAATCGCCATATAACTGGAATTAAAGTCTACTATCCTAACTCGATTAAACACGCGTGTAAAAAGAGATATAACGGTATACTAAGACCCCTCCCCCTAACGGGTAGAGGCGGTGCGGCTATAATAGCGACGCCTAATATAATTAATTAACCACGTTATTGCCTACCAGTTCGGATATATAACGACGCAATAGCTTGGCAATAACGTAATAGCTTAGCGCTAAGTAATAAGAGGGAGAAGATTAGGGATGGCTCGGCCACTATAAGAAGGTTATAATAGTAGTATAGTGTTAAACTTTAAAAATTATATCTCGGGAGCTTTATTAACAACCTCTATATAAAATATTAATACTGTTTAATTATAGAGCTTTAAACCGGTAAATATTTTAAGAATGCCTATTATAAGCAGCTCTAAGTATAAAATCTAAAATATTTAGTAGTGGTGTAAGTACGGGATAAGGTATATATTTATATTCCCTAATATTGTTATATAACGTAATATTTAGGTAATAAAAACTAGCCATTAACGTTATTTAACTAATACCTACCAAGGGTTCCTCCGTCCTTTTTATCTTTTTTTTACCTATTATTTCCTTATCTAATACTATCTATATTACCACGTTAACTAATAGATCTCTTAGTAGAGACTAATAAGGAGTATTAGAGCACCTCTAGCTTCTATAAGAAAGAAGAAAAGAGAAAAGAAAGGTATAAAGGAGGGAGTGTTTATAGATAGGAGGAGGCCTACAATTATAGAAGATTAGGCGGCTATAATATAGCCATTAACGTTACTTAATTAACACCTACTAAAGGCTTCTCCGTCCTTCCTATCTTTTCTTTTACCCATTATCTCCTTATCTAATACTGTCTATATCACCATATTAACTAATAGATCCCTTAGTAGGGACTAAGGCGTATTAGAGCACCTTTAGCTCCCTATAAGGAGGAAGAAAATAAGGGAAGAAGGTATAGAAGAGGGAGTATTTATAGATAGGAGGAGGCCTATAAAGTTAAAAGTAATATACATTCTTAGAGGTTATATAACTTATTATATAAGCAATATTTCCGCCCTTAGTAAAAACCTAAAAAAATTTAAAAATTAATTAACGCTATAGATAGCAGTAATATTAATCCGGTAATACTGCCAATTCTCTTTATATACTATTATATATATATCTAACAGCTCTAGAGGCGATAAGAAGGTAAAATAGATAGGGTGATTAAAATTTAGATAAATTAGATTTTATAGTTAAGCTATTTAAAAGTTAGAAAACTAAGATAAATGCAATATTCTTCGCTTACCTCTAAGCCAGTACGAAGGCGCCGGCAAAAAGTAATCGGACACCGCCACTTAGCGAGAAAACCCAACCGCACCAAATTTTGACTTTTTTCGCGCCTACACTATTAAAACTAACTCTACTTCTACTCTACTTAGTTAATACTTAGTAGAATGGGTCCTTACACTTCTAATATTGGGAGGGCTTAATATTTGACGTATTGCGAGTGTGGAAAGACTGGAAGAGAGGCAGCAAAGCTCTATAACCTTGTAAAATCAACAGCTGCCGATATATGGAAACAATCTCTTGCAGTTAAAGAAGAGCGCCTTGCTGCTAGTCTCCCACTTCCTAAAATTTAAGATCTAGTTTCTGTGAAGGAGAAGAGCGGAAGACCTCTAGTTCTATTAGTTGACAGAGATCTTTAAGGCTTGCACACTCAACAAGAATTGTAAGAAACAGCTGATGAACTAAATGATATTGAAAGGAATGAATGAATCTATCGAATCTAACTACGAGGAATATAGGCCTTAATATAGGCCTATATTGGTACGGAAACCGAAGTGACTGTTATGGAGACCGACTAAAATCGGAACAAAGGAAGGCTGCTTATGTAAGCAGGAAACCCGTGTGGAGGACTCTCCCAGAGCCATCGTCAACAGCAACACCACGTCGCCGTAGAGGAAGGCTTTAAAGCTTGCAGAAGAACCTTTAAGACCTGACTTCGAGCACGAAACCTTTTATACTGTAATTAGTATTAGAGTTAGAGTTAATTTGATGCTAGAATTGATGATTTCTTGGTGGGGTCGTATTTTTCGGCTAAAGTATCGGTGTCCGATTACTTTTTGCCGGCGCCTTCGTACATACATTCCTATTTAGGAAAAGTCGTTTATAAGTAGTTGTTACTGCCTCCATATAAAATCTTCCTATTATACCTCCTTAGCCTTACTTATAGATAACTAAAATTATTCCTTATTAAATCCACGTTTAAATATAGGCCCTAAAAGCTTTTTAACTTATAAGATTACTATATAAGTTAGCCCGGCTATCTTATTCTTTTCCTTAATATTTAAAACTACCCAGTTAAGTATTAGGCCCTAGCTTTTATATACAGTAAAAGCAAAAGCTAGAGTAACTAGAAACTAACGCCATAAATAAGAGCCTCTTATACCCTCCTACTTATAAAGTACGGAAAAGATAGGAATAACCTTTATTCTATCCTACTAAGTAAATAGGGTAAGTCCGTTATAACCATCTACCGTAATTAGTAGTGCCTAGGGCTGATCCTTTTTAATATTAGCGTCCTCCTTCTATATAACATTTTTAACTATACTAGTAGTACTATTTACAAAGCCTAGTTTAACCCAGATATTCTATATTAGTATAACTTTGGCGCTAATATATAGGGTTAAATTCTCTAGAGTATTACACTGATTAGGAGTAACCTTTTGTACACCTATACTAGTATTAACTAACTTAATAGCCACTACCGGCTATAAAAGATTATAAAGCCGAGTAGTATTATATTTACCTATAGCAGCGCGTATACTATATAGCCGAGTTATATTATTAAAGCCCGCAACCTTATTAGTAGGTAGGCCCTACTTACACTTAATTAAAAGAATCTTTTGGGATAAATTACTTATAGAATTACTATGTAGCTCCACGAGGGCGGTTCTAAATATAGTGCTCTTAGGGTTATTACTGCCCTACTATATAACTTAATCTAGGACAGTAGTTCGGTTAATCGCCTTATAGGCTCCCTTTCCACAGCTAGCGAGCTCGAATAGCCTAGCGGGTGGATTACTGTATAAGGCCGCCTAACCTATAGGGGGAAGCTAATAGAAATCGCCTACTAGTAAGATGTTTAAGCCTCTAAAGTAGTTGTTATTACGCGTAGGGTAGATCTAATAGAGGTAGCGATTAATCTAGGCTAGATATACTTACCTAATTATAGATTTCTTATTAAGGATAAGATAGTAAATATCCTTAAAAGCTTATTATAGAGGTATAAGACTAGCAGTAGGTAATTCCTTAAAGGGGCGATTTACTAGTAGCCTTAATAGATTATATATGGTCCTACTGTTAATATTAAAGGTAGCTACCCTAGTAGGGGCGGCTTAAGCTAATAGTAACGGCTTACTATTAGCCCTTACTATAGTATAGAGTGTAGTAGAGAGAACAGTAATAAGATATAATTTGCCGTTTTCTGCCTCTCTATTAATATTAATCTATAGTAGAGGGGAGCTATAGCCTAATTAGATCTGCCTGTAGTAATTAATTATAGCATTATAAATATAACGCTAACCTAGTTGTAAGGAAGACGGAGTTGCTATTTAGGATAGGCGGCTTTATAGTAGAGGCTACAACTATACTTTCTGCCAATAAGTCCTCTTATTAAGCTGTAGGTATATAACCTAATATATACCCCAATTGTAATTATAATTAAGTTCCCTATTACTAAGCCTGTTAGGATTCTTAATCTTAACTCTGTTAGTATTTTAAATATAGATATATAGGGCCTTAAAGGACTAATATAGCTCTAAGTTGTCTGCAAAATCGCCCTTAAACTTATTAATATTATTAGTAGTTTTGTAAGCTTCCTCTAATTTCCAATTATAGAAGTAGTTAAATGGGTACTAATAAGAGTTAATATAAGCCTAATAGAAAGCTATATAATTAGGCGCCCTGAATCTATTAGTATAAGTAGCTACTTTTTTATACTCCCTCTATAGGTAATAAAGAATAAGCTTTATATAGTAGAACTTAGAATACTATAGATAGGAAGGATCGCTCTTATACTGCGGAAAGTATAATATAACTTAAGGCCTTATTCTTAGTCAACGCTTATAAGTAGAGTAATTAAAATAGAGTAGAAGATTGAGGAAAGTAACGTCCTCTACCCTATCTAGGCGGCGCTTATATTTCTTATAGTTAAATAGTCCGTGCCCTTATAGTTGCCTATTCTTAAGCTTATATATAGCGCTTTAATTATCCTCCCAGTGGTAGTTTAAAGTTACTATATTCCTAGAGCTTTTATAAAGGGGAATATTAAGAAGCAGATAGTATACCTTCTGCGCTAACTAATTGCGTTTAGTAATAAGCTTGTTTATAAACGTAGCCACTACCAAACTAAAGGCATAAAGGCTATTAGCGTATAGCTATACCAATTAGAGTAACTCCTGGTAAAAAGTTAACTTCTTCTCTTCCTTGCTAAAATATTTGCCTATATAGTTAACTATTACTAATATGCTTATAGTGGGTGATATATTAATATTCGCCATGTACGCTAAAATTATGGCTGTATTATAACTATTAAGAAGCTTATTATTACGCTATAGATAGAATGTCCAGTAATATGGATTTTAATCCTTTAATATAGCAGCCTTATTATAAGGAGAGCGTGGAAAATAAAAGTGGTACTCCTTTGCTCTAGTAAAGCCTTTCTTTAATCTTAAGCAATAAAAGTCGGTATAATTGCGGTGCCGTTAAAATTAATTAAGATAGGCAGTAAGAAGCTTACTAGTATTAAGCTGTTCTTTATAGCTAAGAGTAGAAGGACATCGAAGATTAGGAGGCCTAGATTAATTAGGATTTATTATAGATACAAAAGTAGTCTAGTACTTAGTAAAAGCCACCCTTAATTTACTAGATAACGGATCTAGCCTTAGGGCTATTAAACTCTATAAAAAGCTATATATATAGCCGCTACCTTATACCTACTATTTATATTAGGACTAAAAGTCTGTGCTATTAAATAGATCTATAAGCACGTGCTTTCTAAACGGATTAAAGCGGCGATATAGCCAGTAAGCAGCAATATGCGGATTATTATTAAGACTTTAAAAAGTAATCCAGTAGCGCTAAGCCTTATTAATAGCCTTATACTTATTAAATAGAGGCATATAAGAGTATAGGTTTTGCTAATATAGATTAGTAGCGCTAAGTGTAAAGAATAGAGACCCGCTCTTAATGTTTTTAGTATAAGCCGTAAGCTTATTTCCCTTTTACCTCTAGTAAGATCTAGTGCCCTTAAGGTTCCGTATATGCCGTATAATCTTATTTAGTAACTAGTTACCCCTATTACCATTTATAAGATTACTAAGCTTATTTAAAGATAGACTATCCTTATTTAATCGACTGTAAAGGAAGTGGGTGGCGTTAAGGGCTTACTCTCTTATAATCTAATTAAACATATAATAGCGAAATAAGGGGTAGCGGCTAAACCGACTATCCTAATACTTAAGCATATGCTTAGCGTATATAGCTAGGGTAACTATACGGCTCCATGGCATATTAAAATCGGCTTTACTATAAGGAAATAGAGTAGGAAAGGCGCCGTGTATAATAAAACTAGCTAATTGTTTAGAGATAGGTGTCTACCGTATAGTAGGAACCTCTAGGCCTACTTATAGGCCTTATTAGTATTAAACCTTACGACTTAAAAGCTCTAATTTATTAAGGTTAGGCACTAGATTAGGAATTAAAGTATCTAATACGTTGTTATTAAATTCGCCATCTAGTATATTATTGCTAAGCTTAGTAGGCAGAGGGTTAATAATAGGACGTTATATAGGAGTAGTAAAGTAAGCTATTAGGCCACTAGAATTAGACTCCAATTTATTAATATAAGGTAGCTAATCTAAGATAGAGCCATTTTCAGGTAAGTTAGTAAGTTAGGTGCTATATATTTTAACGTTATAATAATTAGGATAATTAGCATTTAGAAAGTAAAGCCATAGTAATATAGTAGAGCGCCTTACGGTATACTGTTTAGTAAACTATTAACTTAGGTATTTGCTACTATCTACTGCCGTAGGCCTTACGACCAGTATATTAAGTTTAGTAGGTAGCCATAGTAGCTGCCTTTAAGTCTTTGGTGTGTTCTAGCCAAAGTAGCAGACATAGCTAGTATAGCAATATTACTGGCCGCATATACGTATAACTTGCAGATAAACGTATACGCGCGTAATTAGAAGCTCCCCTACTACGATAAGTATAGGCAGAAAGCCAGTAATAGGCCCTAGATTAAGCCTATTACTTTTACTAAATAAGGGAGGAAGGGTTAGATCCTTAAAACTATCGGCGTCCTTAATACAGGCTTTATATATACCTATATTATTACCCTCTATAGCTAGGCCCATTTAGAACTACCGCTCCTTACAATAACTGCACGTCTCTATATATTTAGCCTATAGTATACTCGTAAACTTCTTAATTCGCTCCTAATTAACAGCTAAAATAGGTAGTAGTATAGCTATAGTCGGAGCTTGCCGTAAGGGAGCTTGCCGTAAGGGATATAGTATTGGTAGTAGAGTAGGTATTAATAGTAGGGTAGGTATTAGCGGTAGGGTAGGTATTGGCAGTAGAGTAGGTATTGGTAGTAGAGTAGGTATAGAAGCTAGCCCCAGCAAGGACGTATTTAGGCCATCTCTTCTACTATATAAAGCTTTATCTATAGTATATAGTGGAGGAGTAGGCGAGTGAGCTTTACCCCGCCAATTAAGAATGCGATACTCTCGTTATATTGCCCTAATTGTCTTTCGCCGTTAAGCAATTTTAGGGGTATCTTAATTGTTTTGGCCGCGAGGCAGAAAGGTGTTCTTAGTATCGTTTTTAGGTAGAGTAGTTCGCTAGCGCCTTATAGGACAATTCTTAGTAATAGAAACTAACTCTATAAGAGCTCCCTATTTATATTTAGAGGCCTAGAAATGTAAGTAGAAGTAGAAGTAATATATAGGGAAAACGCGCCTTTAACCGACATAACTAGTACAGCTTTAAAATTTTTAAAGGGCTGTCTTTAATAAAGTTAAGGCGGGGCTTATAGATATAGCACTTGCTATACTTAATTACAGTAGGATCTGCCATATTTATAAGATATATAGTAGTATTAATAGAAGTGTTAATAAAAAGGAAGGCGTAATACTAGGATATTTTGACGTTTATAATATTTTAATGTTTGTTACGTAGATTCTGCTATAGCTTATCACGCGCACTTTTTTCTAACTAATTAGAAACTAGCTCTTTAACTAATTAGAAGTAAGCTTGGCGGGGGTTTAAATTCCAGGACCTGAATATATAGACCACTCGTACCTCGGGTCAATTATGGATAGTGGTGGATTGACACCCCTAACCAAATTTAGCTTAACTCCTACTATATCTGATTAGAACGTCACATGTGTTTGACTCGTATGCATCAACATCACGAAAATTAAACTTTTAAAATGCAACTTTTGTGACTACACCAGGTCTTAATTTTAATTATAGTATAAGTAGTAGAGTTTAAATCAAAGTCGGAATGCACCAAAGGACCCCCTTAGCAGAGCCCTGCTAAAAGGGCAAGGCCCCCCGACCTCTATAAACCTATCAAAAGGACACTTTCATGTGGGAGCTTGTAAAGCGCGTTTTGGAGGTGTCAATATCCCTAGCGCCTATACCAACGGCGCATGGGATACGCCCAAGCCATTATCTTACGCACAGTTGGTGGTGTCTGCTTATCAGTTTTAGATCGGAGTTTTGTAACCGCATAGCCTTGCCCTTTCGCAAACTCGTTGGTACCATCAATTGCAAACTCCGGAAATTCGTACAGGATGATACGAGTTAGACACACGTGACGTTCTAACTAGATGTGGTAGGGGCTAAGCTAAATTAAGGGGGGTGTGCGCGTATCAATTAAGGGGTGTCGATCTACTACAGCCTTTAATCATAAATAAATACAAGGCCACGGTCAGATTTACTATAACCAATGTTTTCAAAGCACTTAAGAGCAAATAAATAACAGGAAGCTGCGGTCGCACTTAAGTAGGGCATCATCCAAAAACCGGAACAGTTTAGGTAGTTTATTCAGTACCTAGGAGACGAATGTCGTAGTATAATATTTATTGGCCACGGAGGTAGCCTTACTACAGAGGTAAGACGGGTGCTATTCAATATCAGTATTAGTCTAGTTTTAACCTATATCATCACTCTCTAGGGACCCCTATAGAAGGTCAATTTCTTATATATATTAGGGCTCTTAGAGCCACCTTAAATAAAATAGATTACTTATTCAATTCTGTATCTCTACCTATTAGCTAGCTTATGTCATTTGTCGTAATACCTGCCTAGCTAAAAGTTATGAGCCTAGTAGCCTTTTAAGTACTAGGGAGATCTTAGTGGCCAGACGAATACCACTAAGCCGCTTTAAGCATAGTTTGTTATAAAATATTGCGTCCTTTACGCGTAAGCGCGTCTCTTTACACAACCTCTCTTAAACCTTAAGATAAAAGCCACCATAGCACCTATAACCACGGACTTTACTAATCCTCTTTTACTAACCCAAAACGACTAGCCTTTATAGTTTTAATTTATCCGTTAAAAAGCAAGTTTTGCGAAGATCTGGGACTATATTAACCTAGATAAGACGGAAGAAGAAATTAAGAAAAATACTAAGCCAGACATACCTTTAATAGTAGCAGCTCCTATAGCAATAGTAGCAGCTTCTATAGCACTAGCAGCGGCTCCTGCAGTACTAGTAGTAACTCCAGTATTTACTAGAACAGCTATACCTAGGTTATTAAGTTAATAAGGACAATAAATTTAGCAATCTATAGAGATATAAAGAATGCTTTTTAAGCTCTATAAGCTTTAATAATAAAACTACCTAAAGCGGGAAGAGAAGCTTAACACGTTTATAGCACTCTTATATGCTACTATAGGCACTAACTTTTCTAGGTGTTTTAAAAACCTTACTATACCATATTTAATTCTAAGACAGCTAAAGAAGGTAGTAAAGCCATCTTAAGCTATGTTGCAGTAAATAGTATTAGACGATTTTAAGAAATAGAAACAAGGGCCTAAACATCAGACTCTGGAATCTTAGCTTTAGCTTTATATTACTATTATATAGAACGGCGAAGAGCTAGAGGAAGGGTTAATAGAGGTAACAAAAAGCAGTATTATATAAGCCTTTGTCCAAAACTATAAGAAGATCTATTCAGCTCTGTATTATGCCTTTATTTAAAAGGTAGTAAAGAGGTTAAAGAAGCTCAAAATAGCGATAATAATTAAGGAATTTAACCTACTCTATAAACACCCAAATTCTAATTATAACGCCTATGCCACACTCTTGGGATAACTATCTATGGATTAGATAATGTCTATTGTTTCTTCTTATCTATTTAAGATAATATGTTCTGCTTATAGCTTAACCTATAAACTAAGGAATTGCAAGCAGCTATTTTAATCTCTTTAAGGGCCGAACTTTATACTAAATAACGAGTGTTTAAGGAATTATTAAGAATAGCTTAAGGTCCTAAAAAATAAGCAGTACTATAATAAAAGGCTTAAGTAGATTAAGTAGGAAGGTCCTAGGTTAAGGACGTCTCTAACGGCTTCGTCTACTACTAAAAAGATTAAGGATCTGGATAGACCTTAAGCTACAATAGCTGCTGTAACAATATCCTTCTTATTATTATTATTGTAGGATTATTTAGATTTGTCTTTAATAAATGCCTAGGGGTATAATAATATAGCAGACACCTACTTCTGAAACAATATTAGATACTTCCGTAACCTTAAGCTATATATATCTATAGTAATAGCTGGAGATGCTAGATCAGAAATCTATGGATACGGTAATATTAACTTGGCTATTAAGGTGGGCAAATAACGCCTAACTTAGTATCTAATATTAAGGAACATAGCGTACGCTCCCTATTTTTATACTAATCTAATATCCGCAGCAAAGCTCTATAGAGTTAGAGTAATTATTAACTAATTTATAAACTATCTTCGCTATAAAGATAATAGAAGCCTATTTGCCAACCTTATAGAGTATAGAGGTCTTTACCTTATTAATGCTATCGCCAGCTTACCTACTCTTAAAATATTAGAATATCTTATCTTATAGACTAAGATAAATCACCTTTAATAAGCCTAGAATCTACTAGATAATCTTTAAAAAAAGTAAGAACTAGATAGAGAACTTTAACAAAGAACTAGATATAGAACTGCCGTATTTGGTTATTATAGGATGGGGGCAGTAGCTATAAAGCGTATGTATTTAAGGAGTCTACAAGATATTACGCGATTAATTATAAGGGTTAAGGGCGTAAGGAAGTAATATACCTACGCGTAGCTGACGTAAGCTGTATGTAAGGTGTTGTAACGGGACTAGCCTAGTTACAGTAGGAATGTCTCAGTAAAACACTCGACAGATAGAACTTGAAGCTTTAACCAAATTCTGCCGAATTCTGCTAGCTTAATCGACTTCTGCCAAGTTCTGCCAGATTAATTGAATACTACCAAAGTCTGTCCGCGTGTGTATGTACGCACGCATTGACCAAGATCCCTAAACTGTTTAATTATAAGATTCTCTTGTTATTCCTTTCTCTTCTTTACGCAACGTCTTATTCCTAGCAAGAGCTATATACCCTTAGATTTAGATAGAATTTATATTATTCCTTTAAATCTTTCCTAAAGCCTCTTCGCGCCCTAACATTACGTTGCGTTAAAAATAACTACTATTAAAATGGCAAACGACCTTGAATCCCACGCGTTAACTATAAGCATTATAACCCTAGTTAGGAAACAGTTAACTATAATGCAAGAAGCCTTTATAGATGCTTTAGCTTAGTAGCGGGCTGCACTAAAAGCCCAGCATTAGTAATTAATGGAAACACTCCGCGAAGAACTCCGCAACGTTAATATACTTATAATGGAGACCCTAACAGTAACACCTATAAACAAAATTGAGATAACTATATACAAACCTAGCCCATTAAATGTAAACCCTAAACTAGTAATAGTAGCTTAACCTATACTTATAACAAACCCAGTACCTGCTATAAAATTAGAAAAGCTTCCTAACCCTTTAATATTTAATAGAAATTAAAATAACCTATATCCCTTTATAACTAAGCTCCGCCTTAAACTTTTAATAAACTATAACTGATACCCTACCAAAGCTAGTAAGATTAGCTATGGGATATCTTAATTAAGTAAAGACGCTATATAAACTATAGACCCATTCTTCTATAACGGCACCTTTGTTAATTTTAAAATCTTTATCTCTTTATTAGAATAAACGTATGATAATACTAGCCGCAAACACACTGCTGTTACTAAACTTAAAAACCTATAATAACGGAATTAAGACTTTACTAGCTTCTTTTTGGAATTTTTAAGCCTTATTAGCAAACTAGATTAAAATAAAGCCGCTAAAGTTGCTGCTCTTTAATGAGCTATTTCGGATAAAATTATAGTATAGTTAGTAGGTAGGAAACTGCCAAAGGACCTACCTAAATTTGCTATAATATGTTAACGAATTAATAAGGACCTTTAATATAATAAATAAACTCATTCTCTAAAGCCAACCACGCCTCGCGTTTAAGACTTTATAAAACCAATATATACCCTAAAGCGCGACCCTTCTCTAAAACCTACGCATAACCCTATAGACCTTGACACCACTTAATCCTACGCACCCTTAGAAACCGACAAACGAAGAACTTAAGCCACAAATAAAGAATACTTTGGATATGGCAGAAAAGGATATATCTAAAGGAATTACCGAACTTACCCTTCTAAAAAAGTCTGCTGTAGTTCCTCCTAGTCTTTAAATCGCACCCACTTCTTAAATTGCACTTATTCTTTAAGCCATACTTGCTTCTTAACTTGTATTTATTCTATAAATTATACCTAGTTATTATAAAGCATCTTATACTCAGCTAACTTGGAAAACGAATCGTCCTAGGGCCAAGTTGCGCCTTAGGATAAGAAGTGGAAGAGTATAAGTATCTAGGCTCTTCTAGCGCTAATATATAACACGACTCCCTTAATATACTTAGCGAAATTTAAATACTTAAAAAATGGAAGGAGGTATGAATCCTTATAGACAGCGGAGCCACTAGTATAGGCTTTATTAATACGAACTACATAAAAACCTAACGCCTAAATTTAAAGAAACTTAATAAGCCCTAAGGCCTATAAGGCTTTAACGGCAAACCCTTAATATATAGCAAATTAACGCACTATACTCTTGTGAAAATGCGGATGGGTAAATACCTCAAATATATTTCCCTATTTGTAACACCCCTAAAGCAATATAAGATAATACTTGGATATAGATAGCTAAAACAGCACAGCCCTTTAATTAGCTGGGTTAAAAAAATACTAAAATTCCGCACAACCTATCGCCAAAGTTATTATTTAAAACACCACCTGCCCTATAAACATGTATAAGACTATTTAAATTTAACACAATACAAATTACCCTTACTATAAACCTTAAACCAATACGATAAAACTATAACTGCTAATCGCAGTAAAGAATGCGAAGATAATATATCAAAACCCCTTAAAATTTATATAATATAAGCCGCACCTTTTGTTTTGTTAGCAAGAAAACAAGACTACAAAATCTTCGCTATAACAATAGAAGATATTAAGAAGGCGCTAGAACTAAAGTAGTATATTAACCCTTAACCTTTTGTACCTAAGGAGTACCACAATCTAATTAATAAGTTTAAAAAACGATTTGCAAACCAGCTGCCCCCACATTAGGATAAATATAATTTTAAGATAGAACTTAAACCTAGTATAATACCAAAGTTCGGTCTACTATATAGTATATTATAAGAAGAACTGCTTATAATATAATAATACCTTAACAAGTATCTAGAAAAAGGATTTATTCGCCCTAGTTAATCTCTATTCGCCTTACCTATATTATTTGTTAAAAAGCTAGGAGGAGGCTTAAAATTCTATATTAATTACTAAGCCCTAAACGTAATTATAATTTAAAACCGATATCTAATCCCCTTAATTTAAGAGATGCTTAACCGCCTAGTAAAGGCACGGTATTTTATAAAGCTTGATATAGTTACTACCTTTAATTAAATTTGCATCTAAGAAGGAGATGAGAAGTATATAGCCTTTTATATATAATAGGGACTCTTTAAATACCTAGTAATACCGTTTGGTATAAAGAACGGTCCCGGTATATTTTAGTAATACGTTAATAATACGCTCCGTGAATTCCTTAATATATTTGTTACTGCGTATATTAATAATATCCTAATCTACTTATTTTTGCTTTCTAAGTATTAAAAATACGTCCAAATGGTCCTTAAACATTTGTAAGATGCGGGTTTATAATGCGATATTAAGAAATATAAGTTCTATATGTTTAAAGTTATATACCTAGGCCTGATTATATCCTATAATGGAATTAAAATGGACCCTAAAAAGGTCGTTGCGATTATAAACTAGGGAAGCCCTAGTAACGTATAAGATATTTAAGGATTCCTAGAATTTGTAAATTTCTACCGCTAATTTATTAACTAGTTCTTGAAAATTGCCCAACCATTAATAAACCTAATAAGAAAGAATATAAAATTTAAATAAACTGCTAGATGTAAATAAGCTTTTAATAACTTAAAACAACGCTTTATAACCACTTTAATTTTTGCCCACTTCAACCCTAACCTTAAATGTATTGTTAAAACAGACTTGTCTAATTATACCCTAAGGGGAGTGTTATCGCAATATAATAAGGACGGTAAGCTACATCCAGTAGCCTTTCTCTCTTAAAAGCTCGCCCCTGCCGAATCAAACTATAAGATATACGATAAGGAACTACTTGCAATTATTAGATGCTTTAAATAATGGCGTTTAGAACTTAAAGGATTATTATTTTTAATATACGTGTTAACGGACTATAAAAACCTGCAGTACTTTATAACTATAAAGCAGTTAACGCAGCGCTAAATTCATTAGGCTGAGTACCTCTTATAATTTAACTTTAAGATTACGTACTAACTGGGCAAACTTAATTAGAAGCCTAATCCATTAATATAACGATTATAAGATTTACCTATAAACGCCTTAGACAAACGGATTATAAATCAATTATGGATCTTATTACCCCCTGAACGCTTTAAGAAACTACGTCCTATATTCCTAGATATAGAACTCAATAGAAACGAATCAGAAATTAATAAATTAGAAATAGAAATTGATGAGCTAATAGAATACAAATATAAGAATGACGCATAGATAGCAGATATAATGAAAGTAATTTAAATAGGAAAATGATAGTATAAAGATATTACACTTGCTAAATGCGAAATTTGTAATAATTAACTATACTATTAATAGAAGATGGTAGTTCCGAATTCCAAATCTTTACGATTTAAAATACTCGAATTCGTATAAATTTCCCTATAGCAGGACATCCTGGCCGTGTAAAGACTTATAAGATTATTTAATAAGCATACTACTAGCCTATAATACACGACTATATACGAAAATACGTTCAAGCCTATAGAATGTGCGTGTGTAGGAAGACCTCTTACGTAAAGAAGCAAGAAGTACTTTAACCGTTGCCAATTCTAATATAAAGATGGCGAGATATCTTAATTAACTTTATAGTTAACTTGCCTAACAGTAACGGGTTTATGAATGTTATAGTAGTTGTTAACTATTTTATAAAAATACAATATATGATTCCTATAGACTTAATTAATGCGATATTAGTAGCCGAATGTTTTGTTAAGTATATTTTTAAGCTACACAGACTTCCTAATTTAATAATATCTAACTGTAGAAGCCAGTTTGTTTCAGACTTCTAGCAAGCTCTATATAAATAATTAAGTATTTAAATATAACTCTTAACTATATTTTATCTGGAGATAGATGGTTAAACTAAAATTACAAACGCGATTATAAAATAATACCTATAAATGTACTGCTCCTACCTGCAAGATAACTGGGAAAAATGGCTACCTTTGGCTGAGTTTACTGCGAACAATATAATAAACGTATTAATAGGCATAACGCTGTTCTATATAACCTACGGATAAGACCCCTAACTTAGATTTAAACCACGACCCAAAATTAACACGATAGGACCCATAATTAAACGGATTTAGTTAATTAACACGCATAACTTCGCTAATTAAATAAAGCAGTTAACGGAACTATTACAAAGTAAATTAACGTACGCTTAAACGGTATAGGAATAGCATGCGAATAAAGGATAAGCCCCCGCATAGGACTTTAAGGAAGGTAATATAGTTTACCTAAATACATGAAACCTAAAGACTTAACGGCCCTTAAAGAAACTTAATTGGAAGCTTGCGGGCCTATACCGAATTAAGAAGAAATTAAGCCCATATACTTATAAGCTTAAACTGCTAACTAAGATAAAAATATATCTAATATTTTATATAAGCTTACTACAACCCTTAAAAGATAAACCTATAACTTATAAAGTGCCGCCACCACCTCCCATAATTGTTGACAACGGTAATAGTTCTTACTTTATTAACTCAATTAACGATATGTAATGGAAAATATAATCTAAACGATTTAAACTTCTTGTTAAGTGGGAAGGATATAAAACACAAACCTAGGAGCTCTATAAGCAAGTTAAGACCGATATACCTTCCCTAGTAAAAGAATTCTATAAGGACCATCCTTCGCGGCCTACTCTGGCTAGATGGACACGATATAAAGGCAAATAACTGCCACCTGACACAAATATATAAAACATGATAGCAGGAAACTCAAAATTGAAAAGAGCTTAAAGAATACTATAACGCTTATAACACGGTTACATGATAAAATTGTATTATTTTAGACCTTTAGCTAAAGGGGGAGTACTGTAACGGGACTAGCCTAGTTATAGTAGGAATGTCTCGGTAAAATACTTAACAGATAGAACTTAAAGCTTTGACCGAATTCTGCCGAATTCTGCTAGCTTAATTAACTTCTGCTAAGTTCTGCTAGATTAATCGAATACTACCAAAGTCCGTCCGCGTGCGTATGTGCGCACGCATCGACCAAGACCCCTAAACTGTTTAATTGTAAGATTCTCTTGTTATTCCTTTATCTTCTTTACGCAACGTCTTGTTCCTAGCAAGAGCTATATACCCTCAGATTTAGATAGAATTTATATTGTTCCTTTAAATCTTTCCTGAAGCCTCTTCGCGCCCTAACAGGTGTATATAAGAGCACGTAGCTCTCCTATAGAGGCCCCTGTAGTAGGGTTTTGTGACACTACCCCCCCTCCTATAGAGGTGGAGCTCTGGCGACGCTGTGGTTACTATATATATATAGAAGGGATACTTAAGGTATAGAGAAAAAAAATAAGGGGGGTATTGCTAAGGGCTTAGAACAACGTTATATAATAAGGCTTGGCACCTAAGAATCTAACTAATTAGATAACTTTAACCGGTGGTTAAAGTTCCTAGACATCTTATTAATATTCTGGTTATATAATCGCACTTTGCTATTATATAATAGCAATCTACGGTAATCTAACGGCAATTTGCTCTTATGTGGCAATATATAACGGTTTAACTTTATAAGGGCTTCTATAGAGGATTAGGCGTAAAATCTTTGCTTAGGCCCGGTTTCTGTGGGTTCGCATAGTAAAAGTCGCTAATTAGATCCTTTGCATTTTTTAAGTCTTCTTATAGTTGCTATTCTAGCTAATCTATGTTGAATCCTGTATAGATAGCTCTATAGTAGAGCCGCCGTCCTCTACCTTTGCCAGAGTATTTAGAGTTAATAATTTGTTTAATGGTCCACTCCTTATGGTTCTTATCTTTATTCTTATCTTAGATTAGTACTGGTAAGGGTTTAGGCTATGTCTGTTTTAGTAAGGGGTTAGGCTGGTAAAGGGGTAGTAGCTATGGGTAAAATATAGGCTATATCCCATGGGTGGCTAGGGTAGGCAGGAGCTCTAGTTTATATGCGGCTCCCCTATTAATAACTTGTTTAATTAAATAGGGGCCGAGGTTCTTATAATTAAGTAACTTTATAGGCCTCTATGTAGAGATATTATGTATATCTAGCTATACCTAATCGCTAATACGCATCTCTAGTGGTGGCGTTCTATAATAGTTGGTAAAGTAGGCCTACTTTGCTTAAGCCTAGGCCATTTCTCCCTTATAGTAGTTGAGTAGGTTTTTTATAAGGTCTATATACTGGTTAGTAAGTAGCATCTTAAGGCGTTTTCTATATAGCAGTTTCTTTTTAATAGGTTCTGGTGGCTCTATATTAGATTAGGGGTAATAACCCTTATTCGCGAAGAATGGGGTAAGTCCTATATTGGTTAAGATGTGGTTATTTACTGCAAATTTACCTAGTAAAAGGTGATCCACCCAGTTATCCTAACTATAGGCGACTACCTATTATAGGTATACTTTTATGCTAGCATTAGTGTTTTCTGGTTATTTAGTAGTTTTATAGTAGAAGGATGTAGATATCTTAATAGAGATGCTAAGGCATTAGCAGATTTGTTTCTATATATTGGAGTTAAACTATATACCTTAGTTAGATATAATTGAGTTAGGTAATCCATGTAATTGGTAGACTTTATAAAGGAAGGTGTTAGTAATGTTGCTAATAGCTATACCTTTAGTTTGGATATAGTGGCGCTCTTTTATAAGTTGGCATATTATTATAAGGATGTTCTTATAGGTACGGCCGTGTTATTTATAGGGTGGTAGGTTAACAATGAAATTAATGGCGATATCTGCCTATTGTATTAGCTAAGAAGCTTATAGGTTCCTCCTCTGCCTAGGTAGCTGCTTAATTGGAGGTTATAGACTATTTAGATTAGTTGCCGTTATAGATTTTCTAAGTTGGGGATAAATAGGCGGCCTCTATAATAGAGCCTATTCTCTTTTACTTTTAAGGCTGCTATATTAATCTGGCCTAAGCTTTAGAGGTTAGTAGGCAGCATATAGGCGCTAGTAATCTTTGCAGTAATAATCTGGTGCAGTAATAGGTTAATAGAGGTACTATATGCTGTGGTAATAAGCTTGTTAATTTTAGGAGGTAACTCTAGTTCTGTAGTATAAAGCTAAGGTATAGGTAGCTCTATTATAGGTAGCATGCCTAGGGCTAAATTTTGTGCTTTTAGAATTATCTATTGTTATAACTAATTATAGGGGCTATCTTTAGACTAAAGAAGATCTTATAAGCGGCATATTAGGCTATTAGGCTTAGTATCTTGTATTCCTAGCCTATATACAATTTTAAAGTTAAAGCTAGAGAGGAACTTGTTTCAGTATACTTAGCATTAGTTTAGCTATTTTATAGTTATAAAGTACTTAAGGTTATAATAGTCCGCAAGGACTTTAGTTAGCTAGTTAGGTTCTATTAAGGAGAGTTCTAGTTAGAATTCCTTAAATGCTTATATAATTGCAAGGAGTTCCTTATTATAGATCTTATAGTTATATTCTTATAGTATAAGCTTAAATAAGTAAAATATGACTGAGTAGAGAAGGCCGTTATTACCTATCTAGGAGAGGATACCTGCGTTAACGTGGTCTAAGGAGTTAGTTTTAAGATAGAGTTGTTATCCTAGTATGAAATAAGCTAGGATAAGTGCTTTGGTAAAAGCGTTTTTAAGGTTTTAAAACGCCTTTTTATATTTAGGCGTCTAGATAAAATATAGATATGTTTTTCTTTCTTTTACAGAAAGACTTTTTGTTTATATTATTGCCGTAAATAGTACTATAATACCTGAGAAGTTATATATAAATTTTTAATAAAAGTTGGCGAAACTAAGGAAGGCTTATATGTCCTTAATGCAGTTAGGTGTTTGCTATTTGGCAATTATATATACCTTCTTAGGGTCTATATAGACACCCTTAGTAGTAATAATTAGTCTAAGGTATTTTACTTCTATAACTAAGAATTTACACTTCTTTAAATTAATGTAAAGTCCTATGTCCCTAAGGCGCTATAGGACTTTTTAAATGTGCTTAGTATACTTAGAAGGGTTATTGCTGTAAATAAGTATATTATCTAGGTACGCAAAGTAGAAGTTGTTAAGGTAGTCCTATAAGGTATTATTAATATAGCTTTAGAAGCTGCCTGGGCCGTTATATATACTAAAGGGTATAATGGTATATTTAAATTGGCTAAAGCGTAATGCAAATATAGTTTTCTATTTATTACCTTCCCGTATTTAAAGGCGGTTAAAGGCGGCAATAATATTAAGCTTAGTATAGATTTTGGCTTGGCTAAGCTGCTTAAGAGTCTTATATATAAGTGGTATAGGGTATTGGTTCTTAATTATAATAGTATTAAGTCCTTTATAGTTAATGTAGAATTAGATACCTCCTCCTAGCTTCTTAGTAAGGAGGATAGAAGTAGCTGCTGGAGATATGCTAGGATAAATGAACCCTTTATTAAGGTACTTGTTGATATATTTTTTAACAACTAGAAGTTTATCTTTTAATATTAGGTAGGGTCTCTTATAGGGTGGCGTCTTTCCTTATTTAATATTAATGGTATAGTTATTAGGTTAATGTGGGGGGAGTATATCTACACTCTTTTGTGAGTATATATTATTAGGATTATAGTACTTCTTAGGGAGGAGCTTGCAGAGTTCTTTATTAATAAATCCTTTTTTAAGCTTTATAAACTTCTTAAAGTTTAAAGGTAAAAGTCCATAGAGTTCTATAGGGGTATTATTTTTTAGAAGGTTAACTATGTCTATCCTATTGCTATAGAGGACATAGTTTTATTCTTTATTAAGCTTATATAGTTATAATTAGGAAGCTGCAGTAATAGTCTAGCCTTTTTTATATGCTATGCGGTAAAAGGCCGCGGCACTTATATAGTGGTAGTTAGTTATAAGTGGGGTAATAAGGGGTTCCTTAGGTTAATATCCTAGGGAGTAGATAGAGGCGGCTAGGCTATGCCCTAGGTAAGTCTCTCTGCAGTATTTAGAGTTAAAGGTTACTTCTCTATTTTTCTAGTTAATAGTGGAGTTGTATTATTTAAGCTAGTTTATTCCAAGGATAATAGGGTAGTTAGTAAGTAGTGTAATATAGGCCTAGAGCTCTTCCTGGTGTCTATTTATATCTAGGTAGAGTTAGGCTATATAGGTAATCTTCTATATAGTATAACTACTATTAGTAAGTTATAGAGCATAGGCTTTAGTAAGGGGTAGGGTGGGTAGGTTATAAGTTTATATAAATTAGATATCTATAAATTTATTAATAGCTCCACAATTAATTATAGAATGGCTTTTATATTGTTTTTTAGCAGTAGTTCCTATTATAGGTAAAACTATCTATTTCCATTTATTTATCTTTATTAAGTTATCTATTAAGTAGGCTAATATATAGATCCCTCTATCCTTAGGGCGTCCTAACCCACGACTTAGGGCTAAGACTTAGTATTTTCCACTTCCGTATCTAACTCTACTACTATTACTATGTCTTTATCTTATATAGTAGCGGTATATAGCAATATATTTAGTATTTGGGATATTAGGTTAGGTATTAGGTGGCGGCTACTAAACCTAGCTATTAGGCAGTTTGGGTTATTATAATAACAGCCTTCTTAATAGTATCTATGGCAGCGTCCTAGTTTCTAGAGTAGCTTATACCCTCTATCTAGAAGTTTTTGCGGAAAGGTTGGTATAAAGAGGTTAATATTGGCTCTAGTGGTATTTAAGGTAGTAGGCGTTAGTAGCTTAGTATGTATGGGTTTAGTAGGCCTAGGGGGCTTCTATAGGGAGATCTTTAGGTAAGGGTTAGCAGTAGCAATCTAATTTAGTTATTGTTTAATCTTTTATAGGGCTGCTACTATATTATAGACATTATTGTAGTTGTGGCTAGCGGCTGCGTAACTAAGGCAATAACTTTTTTAAGGAGATCTTCCTGGTCTTTAGTATTATCTTAGGTAAGGGCTCCAGTATATTCCTGAAATTTAATATAGAACTTATTAAATAATTTAGTAGGGCTTATCTTTAGGGTATATAGTTTAGCTTAGTTGGTGGCCAGTAGGTTATAGTTGCGGTATATTAGGTTAAGGTTATTAAGGACTTCTTAATGGGACTGCCACTTCTAAGGGCTATTAGTCTCCTATTAGGCGAAGAGTCTATTAAATAGTATACCCTTTATTCGCCTAATAATATAGCCAATTTTAGTGTCTTCTATAGGAAAAAGGTAGGCGCTCTAAGTTAGTTTCTTGCGGATTTATATCTTCTAGTAGCTGTATTCCTTATGGTCCCCCTAGAAGACTAGGGGATTAAGATAATATATATTAGATCCTACAGTAGTAGCTTAGGTTTAATTATTATGGCTTTTATTACCGCTGCTTTAGTAGGGGTTCCTATTAGGTAAAGCTGCTTAGTATTAACCCTCTATTAAGCGTTAAGTAGGTAAGGTTGCTAGGGGCATAGAGACTTAGATAGCGTTATTGTGGATATACTTGTTAAGCTGGGATTATAGGTATTTAATTGTGCCTTCTTTTTTAGTGACTGTAGTAATAAGTGCAATCTTAGTTTTCTTTAACCGTTGGATATTGTAACGGTGCTAGAGCGCGTCACCTGCTAAATTCTGCCATACTACTGCCATATTCTGCCAACCTATAATTAGCTCGCTTACCGCTAGCGCCTTAGCGGCTGCCCTTTTATATATGTTTACTATGGTCCTGGCAACCCCCTTCTTTTCTTCTCCTTAGCTTAGTATCTTCATTAAATAGCAATCCACAAGCTTTAGTTTAGAGGCATTTATACAAGCCGTCACATTATACTAAGCTCTCCATATACTGCCTGGGAAGGCCTTAATAATATCCCACCCTATAAGAAACTTTGTCTGCAATAATGCGTTAATGCGCTATACTCAGACACTAAAACAACTCTACATTACCTAGGAAGGCCTTAATAATATCCCACCCTATAAACCAGACAGGATTGGACCTGTACCCCCGGAATTAAAACTAAATTGTATAATTTTAATGAACCCTAGGAAGCTAATAATGGCACCTAAAGTAAGCTTATTTAAAAGAGCTGCCCTAACCTAAGAAAAACATGAGATTTAATTAGAATCCGAAATTAAGGATAATAATAATAGTATAGATGTACACAAACAGATTTATGCCCTGACGGCTAATTAGGAAGCCGACCGTCTTTAAGCTTAAAGTATATAGGAGACCCTATAAGAGATTCTAGACAGCCTCGCGGCCCTATAAAGCTTAGCCCCCCCTTCTAGAAGTCCTAGTTGTCCTATTTACTTAACTAAATATAACACACTAGGGAGTATAGATATGATAACGAAATAATTAAAGTCCGTTAAGCTCCCTAACCCCTAACCACTGTCTGATGGGATAGACCCTACCTTTAAGAATTGGAGGATTTAAGTATGAGGAAAGCTCTGTATTAACTATAACTATTTCCTTTCTAAAGAAGCCAAAATGCTCTACCTTTTTGGTTGAACCATAGGGGATGCCCAACGGCACCTTTAAGCCAAGTTTGAGGATGATTTCCCTGTCCGATTTATATCTGTTAATGAGATGATATGGTACCTAGCTGCCATCTACGTTAACCCAAACAAAGTACGGGATGCCTGGTATGACTATAATCGCCTAATAATAAAACTAAACCAACCCTTTGCCGAATTCTAGACTTAATTCCTATACCTTGCGGGAGAAGGCTAGGTTCCCCTTAAGAACTACTATTTAGACTTATATGATAAGCTAACAATCCGGCTATAAGAGAAGATTGCTATAACCTTAGATAACCTACTAACCTATAAAAAAACTCGCAGCTTATTGCCTATCTTTAGATGCAGAATTAAAGCGGATTAACGCCTGCCCTAATCGGCAGAAGTGACTATGTAGCGATTGTAACTTGCTAGCCATACCTACAGGAGCTAGAGTAGGAAGATAAGCTATATCTACTTTTACACCAAAAGCGGTCATAACTACGCATTGGCAAGCCTCGCCCGACCAGCTACGTACTACGCCCTTAACTAGTACTCATCGCAATACCCTAATTGACCCCGCCTTGGCCACGTGCTATAACTGCGATAAGGAGGGTTACTTTGCCTTGTCTTGCCCAGAACTAGGGGATATTAAGGAGATAGAGGAAGGAGAAACGTTTAATAAGTTGGGAAAAGAAGAACCCTAGGGAAAGACTCCCCCCTAGGGTATCCTATTAATCTTAAAGAGATTAATCTAAGTTAGTTAATGGGTGGAAAACACTTTATAGTTTTATATACAGTATCTCAAAATGGATATAGAGTTAACTCAACTGCCCTTATTAACACTAGAGCAAATAGCTTTGCCTTTATAAATACTGCCTATGTAATTAATGTTACCAAGTTTCTAAATGTAAAAGCCACCCTACTAGAGAAGCCTGTCTAGGTAAAAGGCTATAACGGCTAAGCTGGTAAGCCGGTTACCTATATCCTGAAGTTACATATCTCCCTTAATAGATAATGTTAATACGGTATCCCTTTCTGTATCTTAGACCTAGGGTCCTATAATATAATCCTTAGCCGAAAATAGATGTCCTACTTTGATATTTGGCTGAATGTATAACAAAGACAGTTCGTTTGGCCGGAGGATAGACTGAAATTACCCTCCTTTATCAGAGAAATCTGAACCGACCATAAGACACTAGCTGCGAAGTCTAACCCTATATATTAGCAGGATGTCCGGGCCTATAACCTAGCCTTCGCCTAAGAAGACGCCCGCCGCGAAGCTGGAAAGAACTCTATACTAATAAAGATACTCTCCCAAAGCGCTACGTTCAAGGAGGACTCTACATATAGAAGTGGGACAGATAGTGATATAGACGGCGTCTAAATCGCGCAGATCCGACTAGTATGGAAAAGAATGTACTGATAAGATATAAGGGATGACCTCTAAAAGATGCGACAGGAGCTAAAAGGAGTAATAATAACGCCAATACCCTAGAGGGCCCTAAGGTCACGCACGCCCCTATTATCCTGCAACCCCCCTGTAGTAGACATCGCTGTAATTAGCGCTATAGCGTTCCACTTTAATATGTACTGGAAGGAAAATGAGGTCTTTACAATAAGCCTATATAAGATTAACTGGATTATTAATAAGAGGGAAGAAAAGCTAATTAAGGAAACTAATAAGAAACTGGTTAAACGTCTCCTTCCTACTGTCTATGCTAAGTATAAGGACGCGTTCTTAAGGGCGGCTTTAGACAAGTTACCCCTTTACCAGACATATAATTATAAGATTTAATTGGAAGCTAATAACTCGCTAGGCTATAGCCCCCTCTACTAACAATTAACGGACAAGCTAAAAGTAATAAAGCAGTACTTGATTAATAACCTAGATAAAGGGTTTATTGAGCCAAGTTAAGCCCCTTTTGCTTCCCCTATCCTATTTATAAAAAAGCCTAGTGGAGGCCTCCGTTTTTATATCAACTATTGGAAGCTAAATGCTATTACTTAAAAGGATTGGTATCTTATTCCGTTAATTAATAAAACCCTCGCACGTCTAAGCTGGGTAAAGATCTTTACTAAACTTAATATCCGCCAAGCTTTCTACCGAATTAGGATAGACCCTGTATTTGAAGATTTAATAACGTTCTATACCCATTACAGGTCCTATAAATGCAAAGTTCTTCCTTTTGGACTAATAAATGGACCAGCTACGTACCAAAGGTATATAAATGACGTTCTTTTTAATTATCTTAACGAATTCTGCATGGTATACCTAGACGACATTCTTATATACTTGGACGACGAACTTAAGCATTAAGTTTATATTAAGAAGGTCCTAGAGAGATTACAGAACGCGGGTTTGCAAGTTAATATTAAGAAATATAAATTTGGGGTAAAACGTATAAAGTACCTCAGGTTTATAGTAAGTATAGATGGGATTAAAGTCAACCCTAAGAAGGTCAACGTAATCCGCAACTAGAAGCCCCCTTACACTATAAAGGGGATCTAGTCCTTCCTAGGTTTTTGTAATTTCTACCGCCAATTTATCCGTGACTATAGAGTTATGGCAACGCCTCTTATATAACTTACCCGGAAAGACACGCCTTTTATCTTTAATAATGACTGTATAGAAGCCTTCGGAGAGTTAAAAGATCAGCTTATCTCTTCTCTAATCCTTTATCACTATAACCTGGACCTTGAATTAATACTAGAGACGGACGCTTCTAATAGAGTTATAGCGGGAATCCTATTACAGTTACATCTAGACGGCGAATAGTACCCTATTGCCTTCTTCTTGAAAATAATGGACCTAGCTAAGTATAACTACGAAGTATACAACAAAGAAATGCTAGCTATTATCCAATCACTGTCCCAATAGCGCGTAGAGCTTAAAGGCACAAACTCCTAAATTAAGATATATACGGATTATAAAGCCCTAGAGTACTTTATGACTACAAAGTAGCTTACTAGACAACAAACCCACTAGGCCAAAATACTCTCTAAATTCTTCTTTACGATTATATATCGTTCTGGCAAGCAAAACACTAAAGCTAATATACTAACCTAAAGGGAACAAGACGTAGGACCCTAGGATAAGCTAATATACTAACCTAAAGGGAACAAGACGTAGGACCCTAGGATAAGCTAAAGACCTAATACCAAACACGCGCCCTCCTCTATTCTAAATAGCTTAACCCGCAAATTCTTAAAGAACTAAACTCTGAACGGAATAAGCTAGCACCCCTAGAGGGAGCAGTTTTGGACGAACTAATAGGGCTAGTCAACCGCATCCTAACTACAAACCGTATAGCTAACTCCCTAAAAGCCCTCCGCGACCAAGCCGCGAAGAAGGACCCTAATTTGGAAATAGAAGAAGGACTGCTTCTATACTAAAAACGGCTTATAGTTCCAGATATTAACAACCTATAGATAGAGTTAATCCGCGAAGCCTACTGTTAAGTCTCTACAGCATACCCTAGTTATAATAAGACCCACCGACTACTAGCGCCCCATTACTACTAGCGAGGACTTCTATCCAATATAGATCAATTTATTAGAAACTGCCACGCCTATAGACGCACAAATGCCCCTAGGGATTAAACTCCTGGGTGGCTACGACTACTACCAGTTCTAGAACGCCCTTAGCAACATATTACTATAGACTTCAAGTCATTTCCAAAGGACGCCCACGGCTATAATACAGCCTTTATAGTGGTTAACCAACTATACAAGCAATCCGTCTCCCTCCCTTGTTTTAAGACTATAACTATAAAGGATATAGCCTACCTCTACGTCAATAACATCTATCGATTCTACGGCGCCCCCGAATTAATTATCTCTAACCGTGGCCCCTAGTTTATATCAGATTTCTGGAATAAACTCTACCATATCCTTAAAATTAAGATTAAGCTCTCTACTGTATTCCACCTTTAGACTAACGGCCAAACTGAGATTATAAACCAGTACCTTAACTAGCAACTACGGCCCTTTATAGACTACTATCAGGACAACTAGTTGGAATTACTACCTATAATAGACTACGCGCAGCTTACACTCCCTCACAACAGTATAGGGATGTCCCCATTTGAACTGCTCTACGGGTATGCACCACGAATATCCTTTAATTAGGATAGGCCTATTGAACCCGCTACGGCCCGCGAACGCCTTAGCTATAAGGAGGCCTAGGTATTTACTAAGAGAATATATAGAGCCTAGAAGACTGCTTAAACAATTATAAGAAAGGCGCAAGAAAAAAAGGAGTCTAATATAAACCAATATTATCGCGAGGAAGACTTCCAAGTAGGAGATAAGGTATAGGTGTTAATAAAGAACTAGAAAACCTAGAGGCTAAGCCGCAAGTTAGACCACCAAATGGCTGGCCTATACAAGACTCTTTAAAAGGTAGGACACTCTTTTAAAGTTAAGCTACTAGAGTTAATAAGGATCCACCCCGTTTTCTCCTCAGACCGGCTATAAAAGGCTACGGATGATCCACTACCTAGACAGTACAACGACCCCCTACTACTAATCCAGATTGCTGAGGACGAAGAATGGGAAGTTAAAGAAATCTTAGCAGTAAAAAAGGTCCGTAATGTCTTAAAATACCGTGCAAGCTGGGTAGGCTATGATGACGACCCAGAGTGGTACCCCGTATTTGATTTTAAGTACTCCCCCTATAAGCTACAAGATTTTTACCTAGCCTACCCTAATCTCCCTGGACTACTATGTAAATTAGACAACTGGATTAAATGCTAGGAAGAAGGGTTAGATAATTACAACAATTTGGACGACAATAGGGAGCTCGGACAACGCCTAAGGGCAGACTTTTTTAAGAGGGGGGGGTAATGTGACGGTGCTAGAGCGCGTCACCTGCCAAATTCTGCCATGCTGCTGCCATATTCTGCCAACCTACGATTGGCTCGCTTACCGCTAGCGCCTTAGCGGCTGCCCTTTTATATATGTTTACTATGGT
>Ga0307507_10002335_pt1 | contig 40235 bp, 49 predicted proteins | sample 7_EM_MG_FD_207223 | JGI IMG/M metagenome (GOLD analysis project Ga0307507, IMG submission 207223) | Populus trichocarpa ectomycorrhiza microbial communities from riparian zone in the Pacific Northwest, United States - 7_EM | ecosystem: Host-associated > Plants > Roots > Unclassified | place...
TCGCAACGTCACAACGGTTTTTAGTGGCCCCCGCACCCCCCTTTGTTCTTCTTTCATTGTCGGTTACTTAGGGTTTCGCAAGTGGTTCATCAATTATTTCTTTTGTCAGGTGTCTACGGCAAGGGTTTTCCTGTTGATTCCTCCCCGTGTATTTGTTTGATGTTTCTTATTCCGCCCCTTTAGTCGGAGTTTGATTTCTTATTTTGCGCGGCTGGTGTGTGGTTGGTCTCGTACCAGGGAGACTTGGGTTGATGGCTTTTTCCCTGGCGCCGGTTGGAGAAAGAGTATGGGATGGGGTTCTTTCTTTACCATAGCCAGCGTTGCACGTAGTCTTTGTTCCCGTAGGTTGTTAATACAAAGCACATGATAAAAAAAAAAGAAAAAAAAAAAAAGAGAAAAAAGACTTGAGATTTGGGTTCTTCACGCAACGATCTAAGTTCTTTCATACACTATACTTTCAATACAAAGATCTTTATCTATCACGCTTTCGGGAATCAAGACGCGACTGTCTTATATGAGCCTAGCGATCGACGTTGCTAGATAGGAGTCAACGGACTTAGCTATCGCAACAGCTATTCGGCTAAGAAGAAGTGATCGTTAGGAAACTATCGGTTACCTGCTGCAAGTATCACCCGGAGAGGAGAGGATTGTAACATCCAGCCATTTTACTCAGACCCTCAGTCCCTGGTCCTGGTCTGCCCTTCCCTTGTCCCACCTATTTCTGGTACACCTATCCCATATCCTTAGGTTGACTCTACTATCCTATCATGCACCTCCCTCACATAGCCTCTGTACTCCTGGTCCTCGCTCTGCTTCAGCACCGAGGCATCGAGGTTGATTGCTCTTATCCCCCAGGTTATGCGTATTTGATTTCAAGTATCTCCCGTTCCTGGCCGCCTGCTTCCTCCTATGAAGCCTGATTCTTTTGCTTCCTTTTCACGGATTCGTCAGATTCTTCTTTCCACGTTCTGCATGTTACTAGTGGTAGACACAGGGCTCATGAGAGGAGTAAGAGGGTCTGTTACCCTCCCTGGTTACAGATATCCAAATAAGAAATACAACGTACCAACTATAAGGTATATCAACAATACCGTACTAGAAAGAGACACACAGGCACTTTAGTGGGACACACTGGAAATTAGAGTGGTATTATAAGGTTGTGTTCAGGGAACTGCTGAATGGACTGTTCGAGGAGGGAATTTGGCAGGTTGAACTGTTGCATTGAACCAATCGGTTCAGGAACAAGATTTGGTGTTTGGTTACAATCCGGCAATTTAGTGAAATGTGTCTGAAGGGTTGAAAATGAACAGAATGTCTGGAGGTCCTTTTCATTAGCCATTGGTCGATGTTGACAACCACAATAGTTCCTCTTCGGCAATCGTGAAATCAGCTGACTAATCAGTAGTCAGTGGAACAGGATACTTAAGCTGCAGCTTTCTTGGGGATGTACTAAATCTCAAGCACCCGTTCATTGTGGGAAAAGGTCATGTCTAGAATGACAGCTGAATGGTGAATAGTTGACTGAAAGAAGGAGAAAATACCTCTCCGGTCCCAACATTGGGACACTATATCAACTTAGCATGACAGGTTAGTTACTAGCATATTGCAAAAAGATGACATGTTGGAACCTTCTTCATAACACCAGATAGATCGTGGCTCTCATTCTGACTGGAGCTAGATGTTGTTTGCACTGTGTATAAGGAGGAATGTTAGAAATATCAGCCCTGATAATATAAGAGGGTCAAGTCAAACTACCTCTGTGTACATAACATTCTAAAGTCATAAGCAACACTTTCATGCAGCCCGAACATTGGAATGGTAGGTTATCATATTAGCAAAAATTTATCCCAGGTTTTATGCACTGACTTTATGTTCAGACCTATATGACATTATTTCCTATATCCCCTGCGTCCTGCCCATTAAAATATGATTTTTAACCAGTATTGCCTTTGGACGCCGCAGGGTTTTCTAATGAGGTATAGACACCTTCCTACATTAGCAAAAGTACGGATTTGACCCCAATCACTCATGGAGCACTAGGGGTATGAGGGGCCGAATTATAATACTTGACTTACGGTAGGAAATAACAAGGTAGGGCGATATCCTGGATACTGTAGGAGTTTTAGATAATACTGGGTGAGTTGCTCTGTTATGGTAGTACATGCTAAGCTAGCCGCTCAGTGTCTGATCAGAGACATCAGGAAGCCTCTCGGGAGCCTCTGAGGCTAGTTTACCTACCTTAGGGGGACCAAATTCAGAATGGAAAAATACAGGATTACTGGAAAAAGTACTAGAGAAATACTGGAGTAATACAAAAAGGTCTCCTGGAATCATAATTAGCCTTTAGCTCACTAGGTTTAACTTATGAAAAATAAGAGTGAGACATGTTTCAGGTCACAATTCTAGATCAAAACTCCCTATTCCGGCTAGTATGATATCATATTTATAGATTTGTGGATTATTTTTAAAAATATTTATTTATTAAACTAACTAGTAAGCTATTATACAATAATAAAGATAGAGGCTAGAGAGCTTAAAATCATCCCCAATTGGACTTTCAAGGTCTCTAAAGAATGCTCTCGATAGGGGGAATCCAACCCAGGTATCCGCTGGTCAATAGCATGCCTGTAGCCTAAATAATCATCTGAGACGGTCAGTGGTTCAAAATTTCGCCTAAGTGTGAAAGTGTGAATAAGGGGCCTTGAAAATAGTGCAAATGGAATGTTTAAAGGCTCTAAAGAATGCTGTCGATGAGGGGAATCCAACCCAGATATCAGCTTGGAGATTTCATGCCTGTAGCTTAAGTTATCGCGTAGAATAGTGAGTAGATATCAAAATTCTGCCAAGGTCTAAAGTAACCTTGAAAATGGTGCAAATTGGACATGTGACAGCTCAAATGAATGCTCCCGCCGAGGGGATTCCAACGGTGATATTGCAGTTTTGAATCGAGGTCTGTAGCCAGAGATATTGCAGAAAATGCTAGAATCTGTACTGAATCTGAACTTTAGAGAGGGAACTCATACTTGAATGGCTGGGGACAGTCATACTTAAGACTCAGTCATCTCAGATCACTCCGAGTTCTTGCTTTTGTGAGCAGCAAATAAAGTACTCATAGTTTAGGTAGAGAATTGGTTGAAGAAAGGGTGAAAGAGGCCTTTCAGAAGCCCAACCAAACTGGGGAATGTATGGTGTTTTTGAAAATCTTAGCATTACTTTTAAATTAAGTGAGTCTTCCAGAGTTCTATTGACAGCTCCCAGAGTCCTATTGCCACCTATCAGAGTCTTATTCACACCTCCCAGACTCGGATTCAGGCCTCCGAGCATCCTATTGTGGACCTTCAAGAGCTATTCTAACTAGTATGGCAGATATTTGTAAAAAGGCCTAAGCAAAAATTAAATCTGTTTTGAGTGGGGACTAAAAATCTCAGCACTACTGTACTCCTACACTGCTACCATAGAGAGAACAACATCCCCCAGGGGACTTCAGGAGGCAACTGTCCACACTGGAAACACACAGGTGTACCCTAATAGTACCCCTGCTTCTCTACTCCCACACAGGCAATTTAGGATACAAGGAGTCACCCCGGGGACTCCAGGAGGCATCTCTCCACAATTGAGAAATTCAGGAATATACTAGAACTACCAGAAGAACTCTGAGAAATTGTAGTTATACCATTTTTCACACAGGACGCTACACAGTACTCCATGACTCACCTGAAACTCTGGAACACTCGAGCATAGCACCTACTCTATTGACACCCCATGTATATTTTAGTATCACTAGTATCTTCCTGAATGTTACAATCCTCTCTTCGCCGGGTAATACTTGAAGCAGGTAACCGATATTCTCCTAACAATCACTTCTTTTTAGCCCCATAGTTGTTGCGATCCCTAAGTCCGTTGCCTCCTATCTAGCAACATAGATCGCTAGGCTCATATAAGACAGTCGTCTCTTGATTCCCAAAAGTGTGGTAGATAAAGATCTTTGTATTGAAAGTAGAGTGTACGAAGAAACTTAGATGGTTGCGTGAAGAACCCAAATCCCTTGCCTTTTTTTTATTTTTATTTTTATTTTACTTTTTTTTATATCATGTGCTTTGTATTAATCAACTACTGGGAACAAAGACTACGTGCAGCGCTAGCTATGGTAAAGAAAAAACCCCATCACCTATCTTCTATCCACGCCAGCGCCAGGGAAAAAGCCATCAACCCAAGTCTCGCTGGTCCGAGACCAACCGCACACCAGCCACACAAAATCTGATATCAAACTCCTACTAAAGGGGCGGAATAAGAAACATCAAATAAATACATGGGGAGTAATCAACAGGAAAACCCTTGCCGTAGACACCAACAAAATAAATAATTGATATACCACTAACCAAACCCTAGGTAACCGTCAATGAAAGAAGAACAAAGGGGGTGCAGGGGCCACTAAAACTGTTGTGGCGTTGCAAAACATTACTCAAGAACCCAAGGCGTTGACAGCTGCCACCGAGGCAGTGCGATACAACGATTGAGTGTAACTGAGGGGTGCGACCGTGGCAATCGCTAGGGCGGCGAAGGGAGTAGGATGCCAGCCGAGTCAATGGACTGTAGCTGTAACCGAGCAACGGGATGAGACCTGAAGTGGGGAGAGGAGGGGTAGACCCAATAACCGTGGAAACTATTGGTAACCGTGTGCGTGTCTGACTAGGTAGCCTCTAAAGGCAAGGAAGAGAATGGAGGAATCGACCGTAGCCTGTGGAAAGGTTTTCTCCTTCTGCGAACTGTAGTCCCCGCCGTTGGTATCATGGGCGAGAGGGTGTTGCCGACCGTGCGAACGCTAAGCGAGACAGCGAAAAGAGGGGGTAATAGAGCCAATCGATCCCTAGAAACAAGGACGTCAGGGTCCTAGGACATGATAAGGGAAGTAAGGTGGGAGGGGGGGTGTGCGGCTCACGGAGAGTGCGGGTGCAGCTCACTGAGAGTGCGGGGCTGGTGGATCTTGATGATAAATTCTCATGGTGTTGAGATTTCAATGGCCGGGTCTGTAGAGGGGATGGTTTGTGACCCAAATCCCATGCCTTTTTTGTTTTTTTTTGTTTTTTTTTTATCATGTGCTTTGTATTAACAACCTACGGGAACAAATACTACGTGCAGCGCTAGCTATGGTAAAGAAAGAACCCCATCCCCTGTTTTTCTCCAACCGGCGCCAGGGAAAAAGCCATCAACCCAAGTCTCTCTGGTACGAGACCTACCGCACACCAGCCGCGCAAAATAAGAAATCAAACTCAGACTAAAGGGGCGGAGTAGGAAACATCAAATAAATACATGGGGAGGAATCAACAGGAAAACCCTTGCCGTAGACACCTGACAAAGGAAATAATTGATGAACCACTTGTGAAACTCGAAGTAACCGACGATGAAAGATGAACAAAGAGAGTGCGGGGGCCACTAAACCCGTTGTGACGTTGCAACCATTACTCAAGAACCCAAGGCGTTGACATCCGCCACCGAGGCAGTGCAATACGACGACTGAGCTCAACTGAGGGGTGCGACCGTGGCAATCGCTAGGGCGGGGAAAGCAGTAGGGTGCCAGCCGAGCGAGTGGCCTGTAGCTGTAACCAAGCCCCGGGACGAGACTTGAAGGGGAGAGGAGGGGTAGACCCAATAACCGTGGAAACTATTGGTAACCGTGTGTGTGTCTGACTAGGCAGCCTCTAGCGGGGGTGAAGAGAACGGAGAAATCGACCGTGGCCTGTTGAAATGTTTTCTCCTACTGCGAACTGTAGTGCAGGCCGTCTGTAACATGGGTGAGGGGGTGTTGCGGACCGTGCGAACGCTAAGCGAGGCAGCCAAGTGCAAGCGAAACGAGAGGGTGACTGAGCCAAATGACCCCTAGAAACAAGGACGCCAGAGCCCAAGAACATGATAAGGGAAGTAAGGCTGGAAGGGGAGGGTGCAGCTCACGGAGAGTGCGGGTGCAGCTCATGGAGAGTGCGGTGCTGGTGGATGTTGACGATGAATTCTCATGGTGTTGAGATTTCAATAGCCGGGTGTGTAGCGGTGATGGTTCGTGACCCAAATCCCATGCCCCGAGAGTGCCCTTATATAGGGGTTCCTCCCTCAACCCTAACCCTGCATGACTCATACCCTTGTGTCACGCGACTCATGACTCATAGTGAGTCATAGTGTGAAATCCATCAGCTGACTCGTTCGAGTCAGTTGCGCCATTTCTCGCAACCAATCAAAACCCATAAAACAAGTCATGTGCACTAACGGGGTCACAAGCGTGAAAACCATGACTCATAACTATACGTGATGTGCGAGATATATAAACCACATAACCACAATTGTGAGTCATGTCACTAAACAACCAATAACAATCAACCAATAGCATGCTATTGTGTCGTCATTTGAAAACCTAGCAGTCAACTGATCTCACAGCGTGAAAGATAACCAACCAATGACTAATAACTATTAGTCATGTGAGAGTCTCCCTTACTTAGTCACCGTTTGTGGCATTAGCTCCTTTCCCCCTCTTGCATCGGTCCCACCATGGTAAACTCCTTCTTTCCAAAGCATACCCCCGATTTGTTGGATCCTCTGTTTGGCTCGATTGTAGGCTGGTTTGAGTTTTTCTTTCTCTTTGTCGAGTCGTTCAAGGTCATAGTCTTTTGCCACAATAATTTGGGCGGCACGATCAAGTTGGCTTCGGAGGTCAGAGATAGTTCCTTCTAGGCCTTCCATGTCCGGAATGCTTTTTTCGCTCCCCTCTCTTCCTTGCCGTGTCCTCACAGCTTTTCTTTTCTTGTGTTCCCTCCTGTCGTTTCTTGACAGTGGTCTTTTGTCCCCCACTTGTTGTGGGTAATAGCCGGCGTCCCCCTTTTCCCATTGGTGTTCGTTGCACGTCTCATTAAAACAGCGGTCCCAGCTAGTGATGTCTCCATGGGCCCTTCTGGCCTGTGGCTGTTGAGGTTCTTGTTGTGGGGCCCAGACCACTCCGGGGTTCGCTTCCATTTCTTGTCGCCAGTCGTGGCCATGGGCGACGCTTGGTTGTCTTGGTCTCCTAGTGAATTGTGGGTACCAACCGGACCCTTATTTTTCGCTCTGATGGATTTGACATCCATCGTCGACACAGTCCGTCCAAATCATGAAAACATGCGGCACCTTCCGTGTTGGCGAGCCTGAGTAATCTGGGCTAGTAGGGGTAGTGTTGCGAGCAACTCGATGTGCATCGCTCTCGGGTGAGTGTGAGTGTTGTCCTTGTTTCACCACGAGGGGGAAGTGCGGAGGACGATCTGTTGATCGTGACGTGTATCCAGTCTGGGCTTTCTTGGATAGTGCTGGTGCAATCGTTGGACTGCGTGTTCTGCATTGTTCAAGTTTCCTGCCGGGTACTAGACCCTATTGTGTTCTGGCGAATAGCCTTTCCACTTAGCACGGTATTCGAGCTTGTTGTAGTGGAGTCGAGAGTCGATCATTTCATTGGGTTCGAATTCGTCTTCTCCTTCTATCTGAATAGGAGGAGGGAGTTCTTTAATTTGAGATGGGAATCGGTTGTCTTGGTAAGGTTCTAGGAGGGAGATGTGGAATGTGTTGTGTATCGCCATTGAGGCTGGTAAGGCCAGCTCATATGCGCTTGTCCCAACTTTTGCCAAGATTTTGAATGGTCCGATTTTCTTCTAATCCAGTTTCTTCGATGGTCTTGTGGTCTTGATGTTGCGTGCCAACACCCACTCCGTATCTCCTGATTGTAGGTTCGGATCGGGTTTTCGGTGTCGATCGTAGTATTCTTTTTGTCGTAATTGGGGTGCCACCATCTTGCTTCTCAATGACACATCTAATTGCGTGATTTCTTCTGGTTTCGCCTGCTTGCCTTAGATCAGATAACTGATCATCTCGTATTTGGGGTTGATGCCGTAGTTTGTGAAGAATGGTGTGCCCTTGATGGTTTCTTGATATCCGTTGTTGTATGCAAATTCCACAAGTGGTAAGTAACCACACCAATCGTCTTGTTGATAGTTGATATATGCTCGTAGGTATTGTTCCAATATGGCATTGGTTCGTTCGGTCTGTCCATCTGTTGGTGGATGGAAAGCCATACAGAGTCTTCGTTCGATTCCTAATTTTCCCGTAGTTTCTTTCCATAGGTCCTAGGTGAATAGCGTTTCCCTGTCAGTGATGATATCGTGTGGCAGTCCGTGTAGCCTGACTATCTCTTTCATGAAGAGATTGGCGAACTGCCGTGCGTCTAGGTCTGGTGACCATGGAATGAAATGGCTCAGGTTGGTCAGCCGATCGACGACCACTAGTATGGTGTCATATGCTTCTCAATTCGGCAGGTCCGTAATGAAGTCCATAGCTATTGATTTCCACGGTCGATCGGGGGCGTCGTTTGACAGTAGCAATCCGTAGAGTGCATGTCGGACCACTTTGGTTCTTTGATGTTAGGCACAAAGCTTCCAGAAGGATAATGGGGTCAAGTTAGCCTACCTCCGCGCACGAACCTCGAAAACAGACGTAGCAACACCTCCCTCCCGCCCCGACATTGGGACAATGGGTCACCATAGGTCCTCTGGGAAGTTGTGTCCCCTCACCAAAGACATAAGTTAAGAAGACCCTACTTGCAACACCGTATACGTCGCAGCCGTCCAACCGACCTGTTCCTGTTCGCAAGATATATGAGTGGAGACCTCATAGCACCTGATGCAGGTGAAGGCATCTCGATGGGACAACATCGCACAGAGTTACAACCACTACAAGATTTGGTATCGAAAAGAGGATACAAACTCACGGGACGTATCTACCTTAGTTCGGCTTCCTCGGTCTGGAAAGACGCCCAGTAACCAGTAGGAATGCACTATGCTCGGAAAGGGAGTCGGGGAACCCCCAAAGGGATTGTTGGCAAGAGATCGATAACTAGAGTCGTAATCATTTGTTCGATCGATAGGAAAGAGTCATCTAATACCGGTTAAGACAAGGGAATCCCTCCTGCAGACCATGTCAGGACGAAGTCAACAAATAGGAAGACTGGCCATCTTCTATCCCAGCGAATAATTGTCTGACATGCGAACACAGGGAGATTATTCGTAAATCTATTTAGCAACGGATACATTCTCGTATAGCTATCTAGGTGGACAGACACTACACCCTCCCCATGAGAGAGGCATACATGGCAATAAGTTGCGCAAACGAGAGTAGAAAGATAACAGATGTTCAGGGCCATGTCCCGCTCCCACTTCAAAGAACTTGAGCTAGGTGAAAGAAGGATACTTAGTTATAGGCAGAGATTATGTAGCCCGTGAACACCCAGACGCGGAATATAAATATTCAGGTGTCTTTGTAGTTGCTATCGATCATCAAGCAACGGAGAAGAGACATTAACAATATATCCACGTTAAACAAATATTTATTGTTTTACCTACTTTAAAATTCTACCTCAACCTTTGTCTCCCTAGAGGTATTCTCCAGAGTACCAATGAAGTGTCAGCAAAAATATTACCTTGCGTCCTAATGCGTCCTGTTTGCCCATGTGCGCTGGACGCTCCAGGCGCTTATAACGGAAACTCTAGTCTTTGATGTGAACGCCAAGGCTCGCTTCGTCTGGACGCGGCCCCTTTGTTTTCGGAGGTAGAGGACGCGGCCAGGTGCAGTTCTCCCTAGCAACCCTGCCCCCTGCGCATACCCTCTTCCTCGCCTAGCCCTGAATGCCCCTGTCTGCAGGCTCCTCTTTGCAGGCCCCTTGTGGCCGGGACTTATCTCCTCCCAACCCTCTCCCACACACCTCTGTGCGCTACCCTTCTTCCCATGATACCCTATTTTGCCCTGCTTTTGTCCGCCGGATCCTGGAGAATACGCAAAGGGTTCGGGGGCGGCGGGGACAAGACCAGAGCTCGGGGGGGGTTACGACGAAAAAGGACTAGGAGAGGAACTGTGAACATTCTCTCCGCCTCTCCATTTTCGTCTGAACCCCCCCACAAGCTCAGTGCTTCTCCCCTCACCCCCCGAATCCTTTGCCTATTCTCCCGGATCCGGCGGACGTTCTCCCCTCTCCACCTTTCGCTCTCCTCCCTCTCCAATCCATCTCGTCCGCTGGATGCCCCACTGTCCGCTTTGGCCTCTCTCCGTCTGCCTGCCACATTCTCCTGCCTTCTGTACCTACAATTGCCGGCTGCCTAGCTTATCCGCATCTGCCTGACACCCTCCCATGCCTTTCATGCCTACAATTGCCCGCCTGACGCCCTCCTACTGGCCTACCCACTTTAACGTTTTGTCACTTCTGGACTCTATTGGCATATATCATTTATTTCCCTTATTACCCTCTGATAATATGCATATACGATCATAGAATTCTAATAGGTGCATTCCCCTCCTCTAAGTCCGTTTCTTCAACCTGTGATGGCGCGTCCGCCGGTTCTCGCAACAGAGCTACATCATCTAATACCCCCAGATTCGCCCCTTGATCCCATTGCAGTCCGCGCTGACCATGTCCTCTCCGTGCGTCTCCGAGGCAGCCAGCGGCCTCTGATCCATCCACCTCCGGATCGATTGCAAACTCCCGCCTCAATGCGTTCTCATTATTGGAATATCGCTCCGTTCACTCAACACGCTTTCCCCGCTCCTTCTCAATTCTAGCCTTTAATGTTGTCCTGATCCGCGCGAGTATTCGTCCGCGCCAGACCTCTCCCATACCATCACATGTCTGTATTTGGTGTTCTAGCAGGCCTATCATCTCGTTAGGCGGCTTATCACCCCTTTAAGTACTTGTGGTTTTCAAGAGTATCCGGATGCCTGGACACCTGGGCGCCAAGGGACCCGGACACTTCTGAAAACCGCAAGTCAGAGTAATTTGTCTTTCCTTTGGAACTGGCACGTGTGAAAGCTAAATTATTGATAAAGTTTCCAGTCCGCCAGCATTGCAGTGAATGGCACAATATGGCTGCTGTCAGACAGATAAACGGACCATCAATCCTGCCTAGGAACTCGTAATCCATCATGCCTTTCCTTCTAAGGATAGTGTAATATTGTGCGTATATTGCATCCGGGATCTGTGGCGCTACAAATCTAAGAGAAATTGACCATCAGGAAAATGTCGGAGTGTGGTCCAAGGTTGTCCTGAACACTCCTGGTCCCCCAAGGGGGGTCGTGGTCCCTGAGGTCTACCTGGTCGGCTCCGATCCAAGCTGATCCACACTTTTTCAAATTTTACCGAATATGTGGACCAGGGTGGATCAGGGTGGATCAGGGTGGACCAGGAGGACCAGTGGGACCATAGCCCCGCTTGGTGGACCAGGACTGGTTTTTACATTTTGCCGATAACTGTCCGCCGAATTAGATGGATTTAGTCTTACTACGGTTCGAAATAATCAGGGGAAATGTTGAAAAGCTACTCCATAGTTCTTTGGTCGGCAAGTGAACCTATCCTCCTCCAGCAGGTATCCCGCCCTTCGTCTGCAGACTGCAGGATCATCAATATCAAGCTTCTAGAGTGCTGTTATAGCCTTCTTCACTGTATGCAGATACTGAGATCTGCACGAACCGTTCTTTGACCGGATCTGCAAACCCGGGGCCGCCGGCCACTCTATTTACGTGGTGGATAAGATGTAGGTTATCGATTAAGGGTAACTTGCCTGGTCATTTGAGCGTAGGGCAGCATCAGCAAAGTTGGAAAAGCTCAATGCCCTCCGGGCATCGTTCCAGGACCTGCGGACCTCTTCGGTCAAGGTAATTGGGTCCGGAAACGGATTCACAAAGATCGTCCAGTCCTACATCAGGGAACAGGCTTTGGCCAGGATGCTACGCTCAAGCCCTATGGCCATATTCCGTCTGCTGCGGGGCCGCCCTCCAGCTCCAATCTCCAATTCTGGCATTGTTGGCTCTGAGTGGCTTGGAGTTATGGTCGGTGTTGCAAGCGAATTCAAGACTGCAGACGAACGGGAGAGAACTACAGATGGAAAACGATTTTGGCTAATATGTACTGGGGCAGGTGTTCTCCGTCGGGGGTAACCAATCCTGGTTGAAGTCTGGGTATTTTGTTGTAAGAAATGGCTGGTATACTTCCGGATAACCTCTGGAATGGAATGTATGGATTTGGAGTTGTGCAGATAGGAGGAATGAAATGGATTTGATGGAATGGAGTCGACTGGATGGAATGTTGTGGGATGGCTGAGTTCAGTGGTTGGTATAGATATCTATGAGGTGGAAATACTTAGTATAAAAGATAAGGGAAAACTTAGGAGAATTATAATAAATAAATAATTCAGTTACATTCTATCACTTAAAAATCTTTACAACTCACACTCTTCTTTTATTCAAATACTTTCACTTTTTACTTTAGGTTATAAGCCCGGCCTAGTGCCTAAGATCTCAACCTACTAACTAACCAAAACACGACTATGACTACACTTCCTGAGACCTCGACCATGACTATTCCTTCCTTGTCGGTCCTTGATAGAACCACATATAAATGCAAATATGGCAAGAGGGCAGAACTCACACACCAAAATTATCACCAATGGCATCGCGACATGGAGTTTTTCCTGAATGCCGAGGGAATCCTAGAGATCGTTCTTGGCAATGAGGTTATGCCAGCTGGGCGAGCTGCTGACCCTACGGACTTCAAAAAATGAACCAGGAAAGCTGCCGCAATGATCTATGCTGCCTGTAGCATGCCAATTAAAGCTTATATCGATACGATGCGCGCTCCTCATCTGATGTGGAAAGAGCTTAAGGCGAAACTCGATACTGCAAACTCTCTTTCCGGACGCACTGCAATACAGTATCAGTTCAATCAATTCCGTTCAACCCCGGGAGGTAGTCTAGAGGGTTATATAACGCAACTTATAAAGTGTAAGAATATGTTAGCTGGCTCTGAGCAAGCAATATCCGATGAAACGTTCAGATCACATCTGACAACAACACTTACCTCTGACTACAATCCAATCATCGATATCATCATCCACAAAGCGCCGGAAGGTCAGACAATCAACTACATTATCTCAACTCTTGTCGAGTGGGATAACACAAGACAAGCTCGAAAGGCCGAAGCCGGATCCAATACCAATACACGTGGTATGATGACTTCCGCTAATACCTTAATGACCCGAACGAAGTACCAGGGTCACCGAGGCCGCATTTGAGGAAGTGGAAGACGACATGAGAGTGGAAGAGGAGGAATGTGGTATGAGGGCGGGCATAGTAGGTTGAGAAGTGAGACATGTTGGTATTGCCTGAAGCCGGGTTATCAACAGGATACATGCTTCCTTAAGAAAAAGTCGGAAGAGGGAAGAAGAAGTCTTGAAGATGGAGGGAGAAATACAAGGAGGTGAGGAGAGGGTGAGGCAGCGAACGCCTCATTTGCCTCGGTCTGCACACTCTCTGTCAAGCTAGCCCGTGGCTCTGGCAAGCCGGAGTGGATTATTGATTCCGGAGCATGTCATCATCTCTGCCGGGATCAGGATCACTTTCTCACGTTGAAACCCTTATCTGACCCTGTGATGGTGTATCAAGGAGATGGTCCCACGATACCAGCAACTGGAACCGGTACGATAAGCCTAGCATTACCGACTCAAACCATAACGATTGAAGCTCTATTCGCACCTGAGCTTCAGACCGCACTGTTATCGGTTAGCCAGCTATCACAGAAATTTCCGATCACGTTTAGGGACTCAAATTGTCTTATCGGCGTGCTGTTCTCGGTTCAGTAAACGATGAGGTTTATCAATTAAAAACCATGCCGGTTGTAGCCAATGCTGCCACTCTACCGACCATCAAGCTCTGGCACCAGCGATTGGCTCACCTCAACCATCAATCACTGCAATCTCTTCTTCCATGTACAGCATACACTGAGACCGATGAGTCGCCTGCACTATGCGAGATATGTATCAAAGCGGAACATAAGAAGAAGATAGAACGAAGACCCGCACCCCGTACTACTCGTCCTTTTGAACTCATCCATTCTGATCTTCGTGGCCCTATCAGCCCAGAATCTGTATCAGGTTTACGATAGTTCATACTCTATATCGATGATTACTCTCGTTCTACCTGGGTTTATTTTCTTGATCTAAGAACGCGGTGGATGTTGTTTCGGTCTTCCAGGAGTTCATGGCTGTCGTGGAAAAAGGTTTTCCGGAGTATCCAATTACTTGATTCCGTTGCGATAACGGAAGCGGCGAGTATGACAACATTCTGTTTCGGGGAATTCTAAGAGTGTCAGCTATTTCCTTTGAGCCATCACCCCCATATACACAAGACGAGGATGGGGTTAGCGAAAGGATGATACGACCGATTATAACTAAAGCAAGGGCTATGTTACTCAATTCCCGATTTGGAGAGGAATTTTGGGCTGAAGCAGTAAACACCGCGGTTTACCTGCATTCCCGTTTGCCTTCCCGCTCTGTGGGTGGTTTGACACCGCATGAGATGATTGACGGCACAAAACCTGAACTTGCCCATCTCCGTCGCTTTGGTTGTATCGCATACAAGCTGATTCCAGATGCTCAACGTCGAGGCAAATCCTCTGAACGGGCAAAGAAGTGTGGTTTTATCGGTTATTTACACCAAATGTCTAAGATAGGGTGTTTGTGGGATCCCGAAGGAAAGCCAATGGTCCCGGCATCGAATGTTCGCTTCGACGAAATGGATGTCATTGGAGACCGAGCAGTTACCCACACTCAGTTAGACATACTCAAGTCCTGCATTCCTGAATACATGTCCCTTGAAGAGGAGGATCCAGAGTCAGAGGTTTTGAACGAGGATGTGACTGGTGTATTTGACGGCAGTCTGTTGGCGGGTATGAGCGAAGCCGAACCTCAACCATTGCAGCAAGATCCTGTAAATTCCGCGCCAGTGAATTCTGAGAAGACTGCGACTTCTGACGAGAAGTGCGATGCCCTAACTCCTTCTGCGCAGTTGGATGCGCCTGCCACCAGGATGGGTGGTGCGAGGCATGACATTACCGCAGCTCCATTTGTGTAGTGCAAAGAGCCCACCCAAGAGAGCTTTAAGAGGCTAGGGAAACACCCGGCACCAATTATAAGAGAGGCGCACCGCGCCGTGTTGGTTGCTTGACGCATGTACACTGTGTTGTACCTAATCCAGGGGCCAGTGACCGGGATGAAAGTGACCCGCTTAGCTACCAGGAAGCTCTTCATCAGAGTGGCTGTGCATTTTGGAAAGAGGCCACAAGAGCAGAATTCCGTTCCTTGAAGGAGAATGGAACTCGGCATTACCTACCTATGGTTCCTGACGGTGTGAAACCAATTGGTTGTAGGGGGGTTTTTCCTCTTAAGACTAACCCAGATGGAACTCAGCGCTTTAAGGCACGGTTGGTGATTAAAGGCGATGAACAAGTTCCCGGGATTGATTTTGGTGAAACCTTCGCACCAGTTGCGGAACTAGCAAGTTTACGGCTACTTGTTGACCTCTCTGCATTGAAGGGGTGGGAGATGCATCATATGGATATCTCCACTGCTTTCTTGAACCCCGCGATCGATCATGATGTCTACATGCAGTACCGGAGGGCATTGAGTTGCTTGAATCGACGAAGCTCAATTCCTCCACTGTTTGTAAACTTAAAAAGGCACTTTATGGCCTGAAGCAGGCCCCTCGTCTCTCGTATGCTAAAATTGATCAGCAATTACAGACAATGGGACTAGATCGATCTAAAAATGATTCCAATCTCTAAATTGCTAAAGACTTTGATCTACTGCTTCTACTCTACGTCGATGATATCCTAATAGTATCCACATCTCATCATCAGATCGAGGAAAGAAAACAACGCCTCGGAAATCAATACTAGATGAACGACCTCAGAATAGCTAGAAAGTTCCTTGGTTTGGAAATCAAACGTTCCAATAACAGTCTACGTTTACACCAAACCCGTTTTATTAAGACAGTTCTACAATGGTTTGGTATGATAGAGAGTAATGGTGTATTGACCCCGATGGAAACCGGTCGAAGATTACTCTCTGCAGGGGAAGCAGCTGAGTTGGTGGAACCAGGCGAGTATCAATCCCTGATCGGTAGTCTTATGTATCTCGTTGTAGGGACTCGGCCAGATGTTGCCTTTGCGGTTGCTTCTCTCAGCAAGTTTAATACAAAACCAACAAACGATCATCTCCTTGCAGCACAACGTCTTCTCCGTTATCTTTGGCAAACGATTAACCTTCCACTGGTTTACAATAGGAACTACCAACCCGATATGATTGGCTATACAGATTCAGACTTTGCTGGAGATATGGGAGACTGGAAGTCTACATCAGGATATTTTTTTATCCTTGCAGGTGCTGCGATCTCCTGGAAAGCTAAGAAACAGTCTTTGGTTTCTTTGTCCTGAACAGAAGCTGAGTATATTGGTTATTCGGAAGCTTCACGAGAAGCTATCTGGCTTCGACGACTTTATCACCAAATCTCTCAGACGAAACCAGTACCCCAACTACTCAACTACGATAACCAAGGAGCGATTAAACTCAGCGAGAACCCAAGATTCCACGAACGCACCAAGCATATTGACATTAAGTATCACTACGTACGAGAATGCATCGAGCAAGAACTAGTCTAAATTAAATACGTACCTTCGAACAAGATGACAGGTGATATTATGAGAAAACCATTACCTCGCGATACCCATCAGCGACATGTTCGGGGTCTAGGTCTGCAAGCAGATTGAGAAGAGGATGGAAATAATGGATGGTTAGTTAGTATCCTGGGCTATTATCTTTCTTTTGTTATCATTGGTTTTACTTTATTTGATTTTTCATGTACGGGACACTCTTTTTCCTACTACAGCCAGTGGAAGGTTTTTTAATGAGGTCACCGATGTTCTCTAGCTCTTTCCTTATGGTTATCAGGAAGGGTGGGAGTGTTGTAAGTAATGGCTGGTATACTTCCGGATAACTACTGGAATGGAATGTATGGATTCGGAGTTGGGCAGAGAGGAGGAATGGAATGGATCTGATGGAATAGAGTGGACTGGATGGAATGTAGTGAGATGGCTGTGTTGAGTGGTTGGTATGGATATCATTGAGGTGGAAATACTTAGTATACAAGATGAGGGAAAACTTAGGATAATTATAATTAATAAATAATCCAGTTAAGTTCTATCACTTAAAAATCTTTACAACTCACACTCTTCTTTTATTCAAATACTTTCACTTTTTACTTTATATTCACAGGGGTGATTGTCAGTATCGAAGCTTGTGAGTTACGGACCTCATGCCCGATTGGCCTTTGTGCCCCCCCCCAATCCGCGAATAGATCTTCATTATCCCCATGCTGTTCTAACTCGTTCTCCTCCTGGCTGTCCTGGCTCTCTGGGCTCTCCTGGCTCTGGCCCTCGTATTCTCCATCATCGGAGTCTATACTCACATCTGCTGGCTCCAGGCCCGGCTCTCAGTTGTCTGAAACAGGCTCTGGTATCTCGAGTCGGGATGAAGCTGGCCCCAGCATGGCATTCCCCCTCCTACTTACCTTAGACCTAGCTGTAACCGCCTCAAGGCATTAGAGAAATGTCGGAGCATGGTCCAATGTGGTCCTGAACGCTCGTGGTCCACGAAAGGGGGTTGTGGTCCCTGTGGTCCACCTGGTCCACTGCTATCCGCTCTAATCCACACTTTTGGAAATTTTACCGAAAATGTGGATCAGGGTGGATCTGGGTGGACCAGGAGGACCAGGGGGACCATTACCCCCCTTGGTGGACCTGGAGTGGTTTTTACATTTTGCTGATGAGGGTGGGTGGTATTCTAGTTAACCTGTCCCTGGATTGAGATATCTGGGCACGCTCGCGGCGGACCTCCCTTTGTTTTTGCCTCTCCTCTCTCGACAGACGCGTTCTATCCGCCGTAAGCCGCCGCTGTTGTTGTGCCATAGAGTGCAGGCGAATAGTGATAGAATATAATCGTAGTGAGTAGAGATGCTGGATAAATGGTGTTAGGAAACGTGTATTGGTAGGGAGCCAAGGGGGCAATATGGGGTTTGAATCCAGGAGATAGGAATTGTCCGGGCACCTTTAAGTGCGTGGGACGTTCACGGCTTGTCACTCGCTTGCATACTCGACGGCATTGGCACAAACCCACATGGCCGAATTGCGGCTGGACACCTGATCTAGGAATTGCACCTGAGGCGTCCAGCTTCAAATGAGCCGCGCAACTGTTTTGCTAAATCATAATACGAGCGTCAAGGATTTAGAGTTAATGAAGCAGATGAAGAGGTTTATTGAATGCGCGGACTAATCTAGTTCAAGTAGGTCTGCCAAGTGGACCATAACGAATGCGGGTAAGGCTAGGGTTGGGAGCACAGAACGCTCATCTTAGAACGTAGTAGCTGCCGCTAAGGCTCAACAGATGGGGTATAAGATGAAAGCTAGGATGGGAAAAGCAATGAAGAGGGCCATCCTGAAAGAAAAACAGCTGGAAGAATGATCCGCACAAACCCCAAGAGCAAGGTCTAAAACGAGAAGAAACATATCCCAAACGAAAAGCCGGAAAAAAACAAGAATAAACTGCAAAAATTCTAAGAGCAACCCTCAAAAGCCAGAAAAGACACCCCCAGACGAAAAACAGCCGGTGCCGAACCTGACAAGAATGGTCTCCAAAACACCCAAAGAAAATGACCAAGCTCCTCTCTTGCCTCGGTAGGATCCGTGGACGATGGCAAGTCTAAATTTACCACATTGGGTCAAGGCAAACCGGCCCAGCCATGGCGGGCTAATCTAAAACAGAAATGGTCAGGAACGAGCGAGAACAACCCGCAGAACTCTAGGAGCGAAAATGAAAAACACTAAAAGGAAAAGTCCAGGATCTGCAGCAGCCTAGTATCTATAATCATGAACGGAACTACCCTCTTTGCGGCTTCACGTTAGCCACATTAGGTCGAGACAGGCCAGCTTTGTTGACGGAAGCTAGTGCATAGCAACGAACTGGAGCAGACTCCTAAGGTCTGTTTCTGCTGACAAAGCAGTAGGAGCTGCTGCCAACATTGCAGAGAAAAGACCTGGTAGTTGTAACCGCAACTTACCAGGTGTAAAGTATCGACTTGAGCAGACTCGGGAGCTGGTGGCTGGGCCTAATTTTCGTCCGGCATCTGCTGCTGCCATATCTACAAGCGCATTGTCGGCGCCGAGATTAGAGGGGGAATGCCTTCTGCTGGGCGTACCAACTTGGGTCACTGATGTGTTGGCAGGCTGCTGGGCACTGGAGGCTACAATCAAAAGATGCTCAACTCATGTCCTGAGCTGTAGCTGCTCAGAGGCGGCAGAGGCTAGATCATGACTTGGATTGGGAGCCAACGGAGGAGGACTGTTTGGCGGACTAGGCACGCCAGGGGCGACCTTCCTCGGAGGTTCTGCAGCGTCAGCCGGACTGTTCGGTTCGTCAGCCTCAGCCATGGCTGCTAGGTCACGATTGCCACTGCTATTGACTGCCATCTGGGTAGATAGCCGGAATACTTCCTTTAGGTTAGTCTCCCTTCCTATTTGTCGGCCAGAGCTCAAGGCACGAATGCCCAAGTCAGTAGGAGGGGCAGAAGGTTGCTTACTAGGAGATGGTGTGAAACCGTAATCCAAGGCTCGCACGACCTTGGTGGCCGAACTGCGGTTTGAGTCTGGCTCTGGTTTATCGACGTCAGCCGGACTGCTGCGCACCCTTTGTCTAGTCTTTCGCATGCTGCTCCAGGTTTTTTTTGGTACTCAACCTGGTGATTCTCTTTGCGGCTGCAGCGGACAACTCGGGCTGGTGGCCGTCTGAGTCCGACTCATTACTATGAACGGACGGATTGGGCGATTGGCCTCTATTATCAAGAGGGCCAAAATGCACAGCGCCGGGGGGGGGGAGTCCCATCTCCTCTACGGGTGCGATGGCCACAGAAGAGCAGATCCATTGGTTCGCTCGGCGAATTCATTGACCACCACATGCGGACATTTCTACTGTCTCCGATTGAGATCATTTCAGCAACCGGCAGCGGCTTCTCAGGATCATCAAGCAGCATGCGTGTACCGTGTCTGGTCGCACCAACCAGCAGACGCTATCTGTATCCCCGTGCAGGGACTCTGTCTATGCACACAAACAGGTTCCGCATGGTGGGTTCGGTCATCTCCATCCAGTAAACATGTCCATGGGTTTGCCATTGGATCTTGTCCAGCCCGGCAGGGAGAGGGGTGTCAGGGCGGACTACGGACGGTTGATCTATCCAGGGACGGACAGTGCGCGAGCCGACGCGACCTGCAGGGGCCATATTAGCATATACTGTGCACATTCAATGCGGATGGTTTGAGGTAACTTACAATCATTTCCGACGGCAACTGGGGCCGCAACGGGTGCTTCAACGGGGGCAACAGCGGGAACTGGTTGTGCTGCCAACAATCGTGTTACGCTGGGCTTATGTTTTTTTGCTATGTCCTTAAGCAAAAAATCAAGGCATTCAGTAAAAGGTTCGCCCCGGGCTGTATCTGTCCGCCAGAGTGCCGCCCTAAATGTAACGGGCGGGATGGCCAGGGGATATGCCGGAATGGCACCCCATTGGGCGGCCGTACTCACCTTCCAGCCCGGGATCCTGTCCTGCTCCATCTTACGTTTCATAGCATTCCGCCAGTCTTTATACTCCTCACCATAAGTTCTCAGTTCAGGGAAGCCGCAGACGTACTTACACCAAGTAACCTCACCATATATCTTTGAAGGCATCGGACTTTTGGTATTGAAGTCCAACTTTTGAGGCTGCCATTGTAATAGCGGTTGGGGTGGGGGGGTGGTTCATCGATCCAGAATTGTTTTTGTATTTCCAAAATGGTCTTCCAGCAAATGAAAGATGTCCGCTAGCAGATGCGGGTAGCCTAGAGGATAATGGGAGAATGGTTTATGCTATGAAAATAGAAATAGAGCAGGCCTGGCGGACGATAAAGGGAGATAAAGGGAGTTCTGCGGATGATAAATGGCTGTGAGAAGGTTATTAGCTGGGAATATGCAGATGGATAGTACTGAATTGGTCTGGGGATATATTAGTTATACCGCGGACGAGTGAGAGGTTTTGTAGAGCTTTATGGGTTGTATTGGGATGGATGGGTTGATCGATAAAGAATGTGATTGGGATTTGGGAAAGGAGCATGAAGAGAGGATAGTTGAGGGCGAGGGAGAGCTTATATAGGCCACTGGGGTTCACACAATCGTACCCTGTACAAACTTGAATAATGATATCTTGAATCTTGAAAGGTCACGTGATCTACATACAAAGGGGAGAAGCTTCAGATAAGGTTCTAAGCCGGAACAGAGCCGCGGAGGAGCCGCAGCCTCAGGGCCAAGGCCTTGCTAAACCGCTCTGGACCCGCCCCGCTGTGAGAACCTAGTTAATGACAGCTTGAACGTCGGGACCCGTCCGTCATCCTACTAAACAAACTTGAAGTTTCCCCTGATCCAACCCTTGAAAGAAATCTGCCTTGGCTTTGAAAGACTAAATCAGCTGCAGTCCGTCTCCACTGATTAGCTTAGCCAGACCACTGGAAAGAGAAACACCACACGAGCATGATGACCTCAAACACAACAAAGTGTCCTTATTGCAGGGGACGCTATCAGCAGGCTGCTGCATACGAAAAGCACCTTCAGGCAATGCATCTTGATATCGTTCTATCCCTTGATGCGAATGCGGACTTGACTTCGCCAGGGCCGCCTGCTTTTGTACACGATGAAAACATCAATCAGAGCAACTCAGACTACGAATCCGATTATAGGCTGGAGATGGCAGATTGCCGTGCTGCAAGTAGTGAGATAGATGATGATATGCAGAACGATTCAGATGCGGAGGACGTTTCCCACCCGCCAGTCTGCAGGGGCCCATGGAGTCAAGAAACCATTTCTGGTGCTGGCAGAGTACTCAGCGATGTTGCTGACTATACGAGGCTGAATATGGCCATGACAGATGACCCCTGGAACCATTTCTCGTCCAAAGATGAATTTAATTTGGCAAGCTGGCTAGTCCGGATCAAGATAGCCAAGTTGCAGATCGATGCGTACTTTGCAAAAGGTTTGGGTGGCACGGATAGCCGATCATTCTGGTCCGCCTATACCAGGCGAGAACACCTCGACGTTCTGGACCCAATTGGTGAGTACTGGGTGTGGACGGAAGCCCTTATCGATAATGGTGGACATGTGGCAACGTTCTATTATCGGAATATTATCGACTCTGTCCGCTACTTGATCCGCCAGGTCGCGTATAGATCAGATATGATCTAAGCACCTATTCGGGAATATGATTCGAGTGGGGAGCGATTATACTCTGAGATGCATACGGTGGACTGGTGGTGGGATACACAGGTATGAACTTGAAATAGGTCCTGACAAGTTTCAAGTAGTGGGTGTTTCAAGGGCTAATAGCCCATTATGTTCCTTGGTAGAAAATGCTACCCCCAGGTCAACAGTGGTACCCATTATCGGATTGTCGGACCAGACTCAACTTACCAATTGTTGAAGAGATGTGAAGGCATGGCGGGGATTTGTGATGATCGGCAATATCCTTTCGCAGAAGAGAAACAGCCCTGTCAAGATGCCAATCCTGCTTCTGGCATTGCTTCTGGTGCCACCAAAGTTCACTGGTGAATCAGCCCGAGCCGACGAAGCCCAGCGGCAGATGAATGCGGATGTCCTGCGAACTGTCTTCGATCTTGTCCGTCCGCCATTACAACAGGTTGTCCAGGAAGAAACGGTAATAGATTGTGGAGACGGCGAAACAGGCCTAGGTTTTCCAATCTTGTCAGCCTGGATTGCGGAACATGCTGAACATACGGCCTTGCACAGAATAGGCAGTAAGTCGTGCCCAAAGTGTGAGGTTCCATTCAAGGAGCTTGGTGGGAGTCCGCTGAAGATGTATGTGACCCGCGACTACATCCTATAGAGAGAAAGCCTTGAAGGATGAGCCGGCAGAAGTGGTCGGTATTGCCGAATACCTTTAGCATGTGGGCATGAAAATAGGAAATAAGGTATTCGCCGGACTCGACCAAGTAAACCCCGCTGACCTAAATAAGCTGGAGCTCTTAGACAATATTTCCCTGGGCCTATTCAAACATATGATGACATGGGTGGAGGGGTTCCTGAAAAAGCATAAACGGCAGCAGGGGTTCGATGATGCCTGGAAAGAAATTCCACCTTATCCGGACTCAGCGTAGCAAAAAAGGCCTATCCTGAAGTTACACAATGGCAGGGAAAGGAAATGCGCAACCTTGGCCCCTGTATTTGGGCCGTATTGGCGTCCGCATTCCGAAATCCGGACAGTGCTCAGTATCACGATTTCAAGAGCGCTTTGAAGTGTGTTAGCCCGCTGGTTGACCTCTCTCTCATGGCCGAATACCGCAGCCATACTGCAGATACCCTTGTCTACATGGAAAGGTATCTGCAGACATTTCGGCGGACCAAGGACATTTTTCTTGAGTTCCATATCTCGAAGGCTACGCGTGCGGAAGCAAATCGTCAGAATTCGGATCTAAGGGAACTAATGGCGAATCAACGTGCTAATGAGGCCCGCCACAACACTGCTGCCAAGCGCCGTCAGCAGGTAGATCAAGAGAGGCTTGAAAGGGCCAATCAGTGGGCGGATTTGATACGGTGCCAGAATCACTTCAACTTCATCAAGATGCACTACCTGAGTCATTTTGCCTCCCATGTACGGCATCTTGGGTCCATATCGATGTATTCTACCGAGATCAGCGAATTAGCACAGAAGGACCAGATTAAAGACGGTTACGGGAGGTCAAACAAGAATGAAGCTGGCCGACAGATCTTGGTGCAATACTGCCGCCAGCACGCTCTCAGAATGCGCTTGCAGACTATAGAAGCACTTTTGAAAAGAGGTGTGATCGTGGTAGAAAATAGTGGGATGGAAATGCCGACTTCTTCAAGCCACAGTGCACCTCGGCGAATGCTCAAAGGCCACATCAACATTGGCACGCTCTCTGAGGCATGCCAAGCCCATGAGATCGAGTATTGCGACATGATGGAGGAGATGCTACGTTTTATCAAGCAGACTGCAGCGGATGACCCGCGGCTGCCTGCTGACCCCACCGGACTGGAATTGCTTCCCGTAGAGCGATTTACCCGGCTTGAAATTCCGGTTTCTGACATTCAGGAAGGTGACGTTTTCCAGATCTACCGGGCCCGCTGGACAGGAACAAAGGCTTTCCACAACGGCGGTGCTAGAAACCATTGGGTATGGGTCCAGACTAGCGGGGAGGGGAGTAATGGGGATTTGCGAGAACGGGCGGTGGCGCGATTATTAGCACTTTTCAAGATAGGAAATGTTCTAAGCGAAGCCGGAGGCATCCATTGGCTGGCATTGGTTGGCGTACTCGATCTGATCAATGGTGGTAGATTTCACCTGGCAAGCAGACATATACAAGTCGGCAAGCGATCTTGTTATGGGGGTAGTAATATTCTAAGAACTAGCGAATATCCTAAGCCCGATCGTTGATAGTTCGGAGAATACGTCTAGGGAGACGAAACTGGAAATGGCAGAATGGTAGGTGAAAACGATAAATATGTGTTTAAAGTGTGAATATTGTTAAGGTCTCTTCTCCGTTGCTTGATAATGGATCGCAGCTACGAAGACAGCTCGATATTTATATTCCGCGTCTGGGTGTTCGCGGGCTACATAATCTTTTCCTATAACTAAGTATCTCTTGTCCACCTAGCTCGACTTCTTTGAAGTGGCAACCCGACTTGACCCTGAACGTCCGTTATCTTTCTACTCTCGTTTGCGCAACTTATTGCCAGGTATGCCTCTCTCATGGGGAGGGTGTAGTGCCCGTCCGCCTAGATGGCTATACGAACATGGATCCGTTGCTAGAATAGATTTACGAATAATCTCCATGTGTTCGCATGTCAAACAATTATTCACTAGGATAGACGATGGCCAATCCTCATATTGTTGGCTGCGTTTTGACCTGGTCGGCGGGAGGCATTCCTTAGTCTTATCAGGCAATACACGACTCTTTTCCTATCGATCGAACCAATGGTTGCCACTATAGTTATCGGTCTTGTACCAACAATCCCTTTGGGAGTTCCCCGACTCCCTTTCCGAGCATAGTGCATTCCTACGAGTTACTGGGCGTCTTTCCAGACCAGGGAAGCCTAACTAAGGTAGATACGTCCCGTGAGTTTGTAGCCGCTTTTCGATACCCAAACTAGTAGTGGTTGTAACTCTATGCGATGTCGTCCAATCAGGATGCTTTCACTTGCATCAGGTGCTCTGAGGTCTCCTCTCATATATCCTGCGAACATGAACCGGTCGGACGGAGGGCCGTGACGTATACGGTGTTGCAAGTAGGGTCTTCTTTACTAATGTCTTTGTGAGGGGACGCAACTTTCCAGACGGCGTATGGTGACCTACTGTCCCAACGTCGGCACCGGAGGAGGGTGTTGCTAACTCTTTTTTTGAGGTTCGTGCGCGAAGGTAGGGTAACTTGACCCCCTTATCCTTCGGGGAGCTCTGTGCCTAACACGAGCTCCCTCCTCTTAAGTTTCGTCCCGAATACTTTTTGTCTAACTATAATACATTCTTTTTTCTTTATAAGCTCAGTATGGTAGGGGTAAAAACCAGAAGCCTTTGCTTGTTCCCTTGTGGAAAACCTTTCTCATACTACTCATCCAGGTTCGGCCTCGGCATCTCGGGGTTTTCCCTATCAAATTGTTTCCCCTCTTTCCTGGCGTTTCCCAACCCCTCCGGTGGTTCCCAGGTATTCTCATTCTCTGAGCATCCTGCCCATTTTACAAAGTATCGGAGTTCTTTGAACTCCTTGTTTACTCTTCTGACCTTTCTCGTGTCGGTGATTATCTCACTTTTGACGATTCTTTCTACTTCCCATTCCAGATCACCTTCGACGTCCTCTGGCTCTCGTGGGGGTTGTTTTTTGTTGGGCCGGTCAGAGACTTTAAACGGTTCGAGTAGCGAGATGTGAAATACTGGGTGGATTTTCCACCGAGCCGGGATGTCGAGTTTGAACGCCCAATTCCCTTTTTTCTCAAAGACTTTAAAAGGGCCGTACAATCGTGGGGTGAACTTCCTTGTCGGTCGTTTGCTTTTAATGATTTTTGCGTTCAACATTACCAAGTCCCCTGTTTCGATATTGGGTTGTGGCGTTGCTTTCCGGTCGTAGTATTTCTTCATGGCTTCTCTTGTCTGCTCGAGGGTTGTCCTTGCATTTTCTGGCACTGCCTTCATCCAGGGCGTGTACATGGTGGCTCCTGGGCTTTGAGCCTCTCTTCCCGTCATCCACTAGGTTTGTGGATGGAACCCGTAGTTGGCCAAAAAAGGGGTTAATTTATGTGCACTTGCTTTAGAATTATTGTAGGCGTGTTCGGCCAGTGGTAGCATCTCATCCCAGTCGTCTTGATCATAGTTGACGAAGTTCCGAAGGTAACCTTCCAGCACTTGGTTGTTTCTTTCAGTTTGTCCGTCTGTCTGTGGGTGATATGCCGTTGATATTCGCCGCTTAATTCCTAATGCTTTGCACAATGATTCCCAAAATTCGCCGGAAAGTTTTCTGTCCATGTCCGAGACGATTGCGGAGGGGAGTCCGTCAAGTTTCCAAACTTCCTTAAGGAAGGTATCCCCGACATCCTTTGCGGTCGCGTTTGTCTCTACACCGATAAAGTGTGCCATTTGTGTTAAATGGTCCACTACTACCATGATCTGGGTTTGTCCTTAGAATTCGGGTAAGTGCGTAATGAAATCTAGTGAGACGGAGGTCCATGCTGCATAGGGTACTTCTAAGGGTTGGAGTAACCCATACTTTGCGTGTCGTGGAGATTTGTTATGTTGACATTCGTGGCACGCCCGGACATAGTCATTGATCCATTCGGTGAGTTTTTCCCAATGGAAGTTTCTCGTGACTAACTCAATCGTTTTTTCTTGTCCGAAGTGTCCGGCTACCTTCGAGTCGTGACATCCCTTTGCAATGTCTGTCAAGATCTCCTCGTTCGATGGGATGAACAGTCTATTTTTGTAGTAGATTAGTCCATTTTCCAGTTCCCAGTGCTTTGGTAGTATTTGTCGTTTTTCCTTCAAATGGCTTAACTCCCTTTTGCGTTCCGTCCAAGTGTCGTCTTCTTTTCCTGCAGTTCTTATCCTGTCCAGGAACGAGTCGTCCATGGGTTGCATTTGTATTACTGCAATTATGGCACTGGACAGCATTGTTATTTCGTCTCGTAGGCTAGCATGTGTGTGAATATCTTCTTCATCAAAGTATGAGTTGTCTTGTGGGTCTGGGTTTAGGAAACACATTTTTACTTTGAGTTCCTAACACGTAATTAGCCGTTTGGGACCGAGGTCGGTTGAGCCGAAACCCTGAGTTCCCCTCTCTGTGTGTTCCAGATTATCGATTTCCATGGCATCGTGTGTTTGTCTTTTTACCACGATTAGCTGTGCGATGCGGTCGCCTGCCCTGAATTCATAACTGGTGTCCCCATGGTTCCGGAGTATTACTTTTATTTCACCGGTGTAATCCACATCTATGACTCCGCCGCCTACCGCTATTTTATGTGTGCTTGCCATGCCACTTCTTACTGCCAGCCTGCCGTATGTCCCTCTGGGTAGTCCTATTGCGATTCCGGTGTCCACTAACATGTGTCTTTGGGCTGGTATGGTGCCATCTTTTAAGGCGTAGATGTCATGTCCTGCTGCCATCCTGGAGCCTTTGGTTGGGACTATCGCGTTTCGTTGGAGTCTTTTTATTCAGAGCCGGTTTGTTATTCGCTTTTTTCCTTCGACAAGGCTTACTTGAATTCTGTCTTTCCTGTGGCAAAGTGAAACTTCAAAGTGTTCCGGTTTCAAAATGGTCCGTTCGCGATACTTAGCTCTCTCCTCAAGGCATTACTCCGGCCGCCGGCTTAATGCCTCAGGTTTTCCGCCTCTAATTCCAGGGGGGTGTACGATTTTAAAATTGTAGTTGGCCAGCCATTGAGCCCATCGGATTAGTCGCGGGTTCCAAACCTTTGTTGTGAGGAAGTATTGCAGGTTCTGGTGGTCGGTGTATACAGTCACTGGTTCGTCTGCTCCCAACAAGTAGTGTTTCCATTCGCGGAGGGCTTCTAAGATTGCCAATAATTCTTTATCATGGATTTCGTATTTTCCTTCAGCATCGTTCAGTTTTCGTGAGTGAAAAGCGACTGGGTGTAATCGTTTTCCCAAGTACTGGGAAAGGATACAGCCTAGCGCAAAGTCGCTAGCATCCGTCTCGATCACAGTTTTTCGGTCTGGGTAGAAGTGTGCTAGGATAGGAGCTGAGGTAAATCTTCGCTTAAGTTCTTCAAAGGCTTTGTCCTGTTCTTCTCCCCAAAACCACCAAAGTTTTCCTCACTTGGTTTTCAACATGTGGGTAATCGGTTTGCAAACTTTTGAGAAGGTTTCGATAAAGTGTCGGTAAAAATTTGCAAAACGAAACAAGATTTGTACGTCCTTTACCAACCGTGGGGCTTTCCAATTGAGGATACTTTCAACCTTTTTCTCGCTCATAGTGACGCTAGCTTTTCCCACAATGTATCCCAGGAATTCGACTGTATCAACATGGAACACGGATTACTTTAAGGATACTGCGAGGTCATGGCGTTCTAGCCAAGCTAGTACTTGTTTGACCAGAGCCTCGTGTTCTTCTCTTGTCTTTGAGTCAATTAGGATATCATCCAGATAGACGACGACCCCCGGATCGAAGAATTCTGGTAGGATGGTATTCATCATGGCCTGGAAAGTGGCTGGTGCGTTGACCAACCCAAATGGCATTACTTTATATTCGTAATGTCAGTATCGGGTACGGAAAGCAGTTTTCCATTCATCTTCCTTTTTGATCCTAATCAAATGGTAACCGTCCTGTAGGTCTAGTTTGGTGAAAATCGTCGCACCGGCTACTCTTTCCCTAAGTTCGGTCATGAGCGGTAAAGGGTACTTGTTGAGTATGGTTAACTTATTCAATTGTCGGTAGTCCACGCATAGTCGTAGTCTTCCATCAGGTTTTGGGACAAACAGAATTAGTGCGCCAGCGGGGGATTTGCTATGAACTATTTTTCCTTGGGCTAACATTTTGTGAAGATATTTATTTAATTCTTCTAGTTGGTATGCCGACATTGGGTAAATAGGTCCCCAGGGTGGAGTGGCTCCGTCCTTGAGGTCAATCGCATGGTCGAAGGTTCGCCTAGGAGCCAGCATTTCTGCTTTTTCATTTTCGAACAATTCCTTGTATTGAAAATATGGCTTTGGTAATCCTTCCAGTTGTATTCCCTCTTGTCTTGTGGATCCGATCCTTGCTATCATTCTGGCTTCTTCATCGAAAGCCACCGTTTCGTCCCATTCAAACATGTCAGCGATGCCTTCATCCTGAACATGGTCTACACATTTCGTGTGTTCGAAACACCATTTTTCAGGGGTTTCAATGTTTTTTATTGGATGTTCGTGGGGCCACCACGCGAACGGTATGATCATATCATATTTCCCTGCGTCGGCAATTTCGCAGGAGACCATCGTGGTATGGCCATTGGTACCAATTTCTAATTGAATCAGATTTGAATAGTATTTTCCTCATGTGGAGGAGACTTCGCCATTGAATGCGGTTATTTTAAGCAGTTTCTCCCTTATTTCGTAAGGGACCTTGAGGGTGGGTGCGGTGTTTTGGTTTAGTAGAAAAATGTTAGAGCCAGAGTCTAGTAAGACTCTAATCTGATGCCGTTTGTCTGATATGACTAGGATGGCATTTCCTTCGGAGCACTCGTAGTGCTGTGGATTTGGTTTGTATTTTGTTCGCTTGGGGCCGGGGCCTCGTATCTCCTAAACTCTTTTCATTTTGGTAACTTTTTGGGGTTTGTTACTGCGCCTGCGCAGTTTCGGCTCATGAAGCCTCCTCAGACAAACTGCTTTTCTCTTTTGCCAAATATTTTTGAAAATATATAAAATAGTTTGGTGAAGGTTGGGGATCTCTGATCATAGTATTTTTCGTGAAAGGTAAAATCCTGTCTGTTCGTATATCGGGCAGCCCACTACTAGCGGTCTTTATTCCCTCCCGAGAGATTCCCATATACTAGGGGTAGTTTGTCTGATGATTCGTGCTTTGCGGCTCGGATGCGCTTTCCGGTATGACCGACTTATCCACCCTTATCGGTAGTTACGAGGAGTCTACCATACCTCTCGCCTAATTCCTCCTGCCTGAGCTAAAGTTTCTTCATGAGGTGGGTAGTATTTCTGTGTGTGCAATGAACGTGCCCAACTAGTATGAGAGAAATCTTGATGTCGCGCGCTTCGTGCGACATGACAACCAAATTGGGTGTTATGTTGTCGAGTTAGTGCGACCCATAGCACGCGTGGGTTACTCTTTTTTCTCCTCGTGAGATTCTGTTCTTTTAATCGGTTTCGATCGTGTGCTTTAGAACCTGCCTATGGGGACGATTACGCAAGTGTCACTCACGTCTGATGCCAGCTTCTCACCCATCACCTTGGCTCGAGTTCCGTACTTGGCTCTTTTCTTGCTGTCTTTGTGTCCTCTTAGGTTTTCTACTAACGTTTGTTAGTCCTAGGGGTCCCCCCAACAAGGGGAACCATTTTCGCGTCGTGTTGCTCAAGGTGGGTTCCTACACTACTGTCGCGAATTTATCTGGGATATAGACTTGTGAACATCTTCGCCGTACAACACCCAGGTGCTACCTGACTCCCAGTCGGAACTTATCACGGTTTTGGGACCGATGCACTCAAAGGGTATTAGCTGAAGCGTTCACTTCAGATTCTTTCGATTCCCGGTTCGATGGCCGGACTACCCACGTGCCGTCGCCAGTGGTGCCCGTGAGCTTATAGCTCCGGATCCTCCATAAAGGGCCATGCTAGTGGCCTTTGGCTCGCTTGCCGCGAGGTTTCTCCACGGCTATCCTCAGCCACGGCGGCTACCCTTGGCTTTCGAGGCTTTGGGTGGTTTGATCTTCCTCCCAGTAACTTGAACGATTTTCTTTGGATGGTATTGACTCGAATTTCTTTCTGACAGTGCTTCCATCCGTGGTTTGTTAGGGTGCATCTAGTGCATTGTCCCTTGGCCTTTCGTTGGTCGACTATTTTTTGGTCGATACCGGTGTGCGCGTCGGCCCAAAGTCGATGCATAATTTTCTGCCAGGGCGCCGCCTTCCCTTTCTCTACCTTTTCTTCCTTTTTCTTTGCCTGACATACCCTTATCTCTTTCGCGGTATATTTAGGTTTTTACCTTGTCTTTGTCGATATTGGCTTGTCACGTTTCCTTTTCCCACTTGAATTCGACCCTGTGAAATTATTGTCCTTAAGCCTTTTTCCTTCCTGGAAATCTTTCTCATCACGGACCGCTTGGCGGAGAGCTTCTATCCAGTCTCGGTCCTCGGCGGATTCTTGATGCATTGACATTCGCCGGACAGCCTCGTCCGGTATTTGGTTCCTGATTAATTTTCTGAAGGCGATTCCAGTAACTTTGGCCTTCACATTGCAATTTTCGAATTCCAATAAAAATTGGTTAATGTCATTCTTGTATCGTAGTTTCAACATCTCTCGCAGAGCTTTTTCTTCTTCATGTGGGGGACCGAATCGACGTATAGCTTGTTCAGCAAAGACATCCCATGATTCATAACCTTCCTGTCGTATATGGCCTAATTCGCCCGTCATTTGGTTCCGGTAGGTCATAGCGAACTATGCTACCTGTGATCCTTTGAGTTTGGACAAGGCGTATTTAATACGATCTCCCTCGTCCGGCGACTGGTATGGGTTTCATTCGAAAAAGTCCGTGCAGGTAGTTAGCCAAAACCGGATATCCTGGTATTTGGCGTGTTCGTATTCTGATGGGGGTTGCGCTGGACATTTCGTCGTCTCTCCTATGGCCTTTCCTAAGGCCCTGGAGAACCGTATTTCGTTGTCGGTAGCTTGTCCATATTTCTCCTAATCAGTTTTCTCCTTTTCTGCAGGCTTCTTATTTCGTTTGTCGGGTCTCTCATCCCGCCGTCCTCTTCTCTCATCGTCACTGCCTCCTCCTTCACTATCTCCAGGATCAGGGGTGCCCCCCGCTGCCCCATGCATTGTAGGGCGGGGTCGTCCTCCGCCTCCTCCTGCTGTCGCTCTGGCACTTTGTTCCGGGGTTGGGTTTGACCGCTTGCCTTTCACTTGACTCATCAAGGAGGTAACCGCCGTAGTTAACTCAGCTATGTGGCTCTCTTGTCTTTCTCTGGCTTCTTTGTTTGCCTCCAACTGGGCCATCATAGCGTTGAGTATTCTTTTGTTGTTCTGTAGTTCTCGTTGATGTTGGGCTATTGTGTTTAGCAGTTCCTGTCCCAACTGCTCATCCCTGCCCATTGCCACTGCCCTTTCCCCTTGTATAGTTTGGTGAAGGTGTGATGTAACCTGTTCATGTCGGGTTTGACGGCTATCTTGTCCGTCCATCCTCCCACCAACGCTCTTGAGCGCGTCTTGCAGCCCCTTTGTTGCCGCTTCCACCTGTACCATGCTGATATCAATTTGTTCCAGCTCCGTTCCTATGTATCTGGCGCCCGTCAGTATGTCTTTTTTGACTTTGCACAGTTCTCGTACCAAATGTTGGATTTGGGGTGGAAGGGACTCGAACGCTAGGTGTTCCTGGTCGATACTCTGGACTAGGGTGTCCTCGTACTGGTGTAGACTTCGGTTGATGCGGTCAAGTCGTCGGGACATTTCAGGAGATAATAGCGGTTCTGCTGGTGCTTGAGACTGCTGAGACTGGGACCGTCTCATCGCTGCTCGCCGGAAGAGTCCGGGTGGCAGGTCGGGAGATAATCTGGTATCAGTGGATCTAGCGATCCTTGTGTCTTGTGATGTCACCGTTGGAGCTTGGGACTGACAGAGTTCGTCTGTCTCTATAGCATCTGGTCCTGCTCCCTCGGGGTGGAACCTGGACATTTTTCAAGTAGGAAAGTGTCTCTTATCCTTCGGGTGATAAAATGAGTTTTTTGATAGAGTTGCGATTCGTAATTGTGATCGATATCGCTCGTTTAGTCTCGGCTACGTAGAGAATAACAATATACTGTTATGGGGGTAGTAATATTATAAGAACTAGCGAATATCCTAAGCCCGATCGTTGGTTGTTCGGAGAATACGTCTAGGAAGACGAAACTCAAAATGGAAGAATAGTAGGTGAAAGCGATAAATATGTGTTTAAGGTGTATATATTGTTAAGGTCTCTTCTCCTCTGCTTGATGATGGATAGCAGCTACGAAGACACCTCGATATTTATATTCCGCCTCTGGGTGTTCGCAGGCTACATAATCTTTTCCTATAACTATGTATCTCTTGTCCACCTAGCTCGACTTCTTTGAAGTGGCAACCCGACTTGACTCTGAACGTCCGTTATCTTTCTACACTCGTTTGCGCAACTTATTGCCACGTATGCCTCTCTCATGGGGAGGGTGTAGTGCCCGTCCGCCTAGATGGCTATACGAACATTTATCCGTTGCTAGAATAGATTTACGAATAATCTCCATGTGTTCGCATGTCAGACAATTATTCGCTAGAATAGAAGATGGCCAATCCTCATATTGTTGGCTCTGTTTTGACCTGGTCTGCAGGAGGCATTCCTTAGTCTTATCCGGCATTACACACCTCTTTCCTATCGATCGAACCAATGGTTGCGACTATAGTTATCGGTCTTGTACCAACAATCCCTTGTGGAGTTCCCTGACTCCCTTTCCGAGCATAGTGCATTCCTACTGGTTACTGGGCGTCTTTCCAGACCAGGGAAGCCTAACTAAGGTAGATACGTCCCATGAGTTTCTAGCCACTTTTCGATACCCAATCTTCTAGTGGTTGTAACTCTATGCGATGTCGTCCGATCAGGATGCTTTCACTTGCATCAGGTGCTCTCAGGTCTCCTCTCATATATCCTGCCAACAGGAACCGGTCGGACGGACGGCCGCGACGTATACGGTGTTGCAAGTAGGGTCTTCTTTACTGATGTCTTTGGTGAGGGGACTCAACTTTCCAGACGGCGTATGATGTCCTACTGTCCCAACGTTGGGGCCGGAGGGCGGTGTTGCTAACTCTTTTTTAGAGGTTCGTGCGCAAAGGTAGGGTAACTGGACCCCCTTATCCTTCTGGGAGCTCTGTGCCCAACACAGTCTGACCCTTGTTTTTCGCCGAGGTGCATCTGGCATTCGTCGTTGTGGCAGTCCGTCCAACTCATGGACGCATGTGCCACATCCTGCCTTCGTGAGCCCGAGTAGTCTAGGCAAGTGGGGGTCGCGTCGCGGTCGACGTGCCCAACGTCGCTCTCTGGTAGGTGTGAGGGGTGTTCTTGTTTGACGACCGTGTGAGGTGCGGATGTCGATCGGTTGATCGTGACATGTATCCATTCTGCGCATTCCTTGGTAGCGCCAGTGGAATTGTTGGACTAGGTGTTCTCCATTGTTGAGGTTTTATGTCAGGTACCAGACCTTGTCGTGTTCATGTGTGTATCCTTTCCACTTGGCTCGATATTGGAGCTTGTTGTAGTGGAGTCGAGAGTCTCTGATTTCGTTGAGTTCGTATTCATTTTCTCCTTCTATCTGAATAGAAGGAGGGGGTTCTTTGATCTCAGAGGGGAATCGGTTGTCTTGGTAGGGTTCAAGGAGAGAGATGTGGAATGTGTTGTGTATGGCCATTGAGGGTGGTAAGGTCAGCTTTTATGCCCTTGTTCCACTCTTGCTAAGATTTTCAATGGTCAGATTTTCTTGTAGTCCTGTTTTTTCGATGGTCTGATGGTAGGTTGGATCAGGTTTTCTGTGTAGATCGTAGTATTCTTTTTCTCGTAATTGCGCAGCCCCCATCTCGTTTCTTAATGACTCATGTAAATCAGTCATTTCATCGGGTTTATTTTGCTTTCCTTAAATCAGAATACTGATCATCTCGTATTCGGGGGTGATTCCGTAATTTGCAAAGGAGACTGTGTTTTTGATGGTCTTCTGATATCCCTTGTTTTATGCACATTCTGCAAGTGGTAGGTAACCACACCAATCGTCTTTTTGATAGTTGATGTATGCTCGTAGGTATTGTTCCAATATGGCATTGGTTCGTTCAGTTTGCCCGCCTGTTTGTGGGTAGAAAGCTGTGCTGAGTCTTCGTTCGATTCCTACTTTCGTCGTAGTATCCTTCCCAAGGTCTAAGGTGAATAGGGTTCCTCTGTCAGTGATCATATCGTGTGGTAGTCCGTGTAACCTGACTATCTCTTTCATGAAGAGGTTGGCGAACTGCTGTGCCCCTAGGTCCTTCGCGCTTGGAATGAAATGGCTCATTTTGGTCAGCCGATCGATGACCACCAGTATGGTGTCATATCCTTCTGATTTTGGCAGGTCTGTAATAAAGTCCATCGCTATTGATTTCCATGGTCGATCGGGGGCCTCATTTGATTGTAGCAATCTGTAGAGTGCATGTCGGACCACTTTGGTCCTCTGACATGGGTCGCAATTTTTTATGAATCGTTTGATGTCTTCTCTTATCTTTTGCCAAGAGTATCATCCACTGATAGGTTCGGCAGTTTTTGCCATCCCACCATGTCCCGCTCGTGGGGGGTCGTGGTGTTTAGCGATAAGAGCTGTTCGTATCCCTTCGTCGTTTGGTATCCAAATTCGTCCTTGGTACCATAAGAAGTCTTCCTTCCATCAACATGGCCCCAGCACTATTCCCATCTTTTCTTTATTTCCTTCGTCCAGGTTTCTTTTGATATCCTGGATTTCATTGTTGTACTTATGTGCTTTCTGTATCTCTCCTTCGTCCTTGTCTCAAAATTCAGTTGTTTCCAATATGTCGAGCTTGATTTCTTCGGTTTCTGGGATATGCCAGTATCGTTCCTTTGGCAGTAAGATTCCCACGTTTCACGTGAGCCTCTTGTCTCCTGCCGTGGGTAGGTCCCCTTCTCTTCTGGTGAGGGCGTCGGGCTTTCCTTCTTCTTTTCCGGGTCTGTATTCAATTTTGAAGTTGTATTGACTTAAATCTTGCCTCCATCTTGCTTGTGGTTCCTTTAGTTCCTTCGTCGTCATGATGGTTACTAAGTTCTTGTGGTCTATGAGGACCCGTATTAGTTTTGGATTTCCTCTCGTGTATCGTTTCCATTCGTGGAATGCTTGCACTAATGCCAGTAGCTCCTTATCATGTATATCGTAGTTGCACTCGGTGTCCGACATTGTTCTGGATCGGTAGGCCACTGGTCTCCATTGTCCGGGCTGGCATTGTTGTGATAGTATACCGGAGCAGATGTATTTTGAGGCGTCTCATTTGATTTTGGTCGGTACGAGGGGGTCGAAGTAGACCAGCACTGGTGCTGTAGTGAGTTTTGTTCTTAATTCGTCGAATGCTTCCTGTTCTTTGTCTCTCCATTCCCAGTTGCCAATGGATTCCTTTTTTGTCTTTGCGTATAGCAATTTGGCTGTCCTGCTGAATCCTTCAAGAAATCGTCGGTAGAAGTTGCAGAATCCTAGGAAGGATTGAATATCCTTGATATTCCAGGGGGTTGTCCAGTCCCAGATGGCTTGTGTCTTGACTGGGTCTGTCTTGACCCCTTCTTGTCCAATGATAAATCCTGAGTATTCTGTCTCACTTTGGTGGAATTCGCATTTGGATGGTTTGACGTTCATCCCCAACTTTCGTATTGCCTCCAGGATGTTGTTGACATCTTTTCGGTGTTGTTGCAGGGTGTTCAAATATATGAGTACGTCATCCAAGTAGACGATACAACACATCTCGATGTTTTCCATAAGGACCGCATTGATCCATCTTTGGAACGCCACTGGTGCGTTGCATAGCCCGAATGGCATGACCAGGTATTCTTATGTCACTAATTTTGTTGACCAGGTTGTCATCCATTCGTCTCCTTCTCCCATCCGCATGTTGTGGTAGGCGTCCTTTATGTCCAGCTTGGTGAAGTACTTGCCTCCTCCCAGCCTATCTAAGGCTTTGCTAATGAGCGGTAGCGGGTGTAAATCCTTCTTGGTAACTGCGTTGAGCGCGCGATAATCGGTGGAGAGCCTGAGTTTGCCATTTTCTTTTCTTGACGAATATGATTGGTGAAGGCCTTCCCGACTTCACTCTAAGGATCCATCCTCGATCCTCCTTTTATTTGATGTATCAGTTGTGTTTCCCCAATTGGTCTGAACTTATGGCGTGTATTTTCTTGATGGCTACCGTCTTTCCTTCTTCCAGATCGATTCCTACATGGACGCCTGGTTGGTGGAGTGGTATCGTGTTCATTTCTCCTTTTTCGAACATATGCAACAGGTGATGGTATTCTTGAGGGACCGCATCGCTCGCGTCCTGGTCTTGGTTGTTCGTTTTGTTTTCTATCACCATTTCGGTGCTAATGTTCATAGCTTCCAACTGAATTTCGTCTTCGATTACATCCCAGCTTAGGATGCTGGTTGTTTCTCCTGTGCAGTAGAACTGTCCGAACGCTCTTGCTGATATTTTGTTGATTTCCATCTGAGTTTTGGCCTTCTGGCCCGTGACTCTCTGGTCCATGGTGGTGTCGGAGCTGCCGAACCCCTGGTCTTCTCTCTCGGTATCATCCAACTCGGCTACTTCTTGTAGTTCCCGCTTGTCGATCTTCTCGATGATCAGTGGTGCGATCCGCCCTCCTTTTTCCACTCGGCATGGTTGATCTCCTATGTTGACTAGGACCACCTTGACTTAACCTCGGTAGTCGGAGTCTATCACAGCAGCAGTTGTCATGAGTCGGTCTTTGACTCCTAGACTTCTGCGTGGTGCAATTCGTACATAGGTGTTGTTGTTAAAGGGGTAGTAATATTCTAAGAACAAGCGAATATACTAGGCCCGATCGTTGGTAATGCGGAGAATACATCTAGGGAGACGAACATTTTTAAGATAGAATTGTTAAAGTAGGTAGGACAGTAAATATTTGTTTAACGTGTATATATTGTTAAGGTCTGTTGTCCGTTGCTTGATGATAGGTAGCAGCTACGAAGACACTTCAAGATTTATATTCCGCGTCTGGGTGTTCGTGGGCTACAGAATCTCTTCCTATAACAAAGTTTTTTTCTTTCACCTCACTCGACTTCTTTGAAGTGGGGACGCGACTTGACTCAGAAGATCCGTTATCTTTCTACTCTCGTTGGCGCAACTTATTGCGACGTATACCTCTTTCATGGGGAAGGTGTAGTGCCAGGCCAGCTAGATGGCTATACGAACATGTATCTGTTGATATATAGATTTACGAATAATCTTCAGGTGTTTGCATGTCAGACAATTATTCGCTGAGATAAAGGTGGCCAGTCTTCATAGTGTTGGCTTGGTTTCGACTTAGTCTTCAGGAGGCAGTCCCTTTTCTTAACCGGTATCTCACAACTCTTTCCTATCGATAGAACCAATGGTGACGACAATAGTTATCGGTCTCTTGCCAACAACCCCTTGGGGAGTTCCCCGACTCACTTTCCGAGCATAGTGCATTCCTATTGGTCACTAGGCGCCTTTCTAGACCGAGGAAGCCTAACCAAGGTAGATAGGTCCCGTGAGTTTGGATCCACTTTTCAATACCCAATCTTGTAGTGGTTGTAACTCTATGCTATGTCATCCGATCGAGATGCTTTCAGTTGCCTCAGGTGCTCTGAGCTCCTCTCTCATATATCCTGCGAACAGGAACCGGTCGGCTAGCCGGCCACAACGTACACGGTGTTGCAAGTAGGGTTTTCTTTACTCAAGGCTTTTGTGAGGGGACACAACTTTCCAGGTGGCGGATGGTGACCTACTGTCCCAACCTCGGGGCGGGAGGGGCGTGTTGCAAAGTCTTTTTTAGAGGTTCGTGCCCTGAGGTAGGGTAACTTGACCCCCTTATCATTCTGGAAGCTCTGAGCCTAACACGAGCTCCCTCCTCTTAAGTTTCGTCCCGAATACTTTTTGTGTAGCTATAATACATTCTTCAACCTTCATGAACGCGGTATGGTAGTGGTAAAAACAAGTAGCTTTTACTTGTCCACTTGTGGAAAACCTTTCTCATACTACTCAGCCAAGTTCGGCCCCGGCATTTCGGGCTCTTCCCTATGAAATTTTTCCACCTCTTCCCTTGCGTTTTCCAACCCCTTTGGTGATTCCCTGGTGTTTTCGTCCTCTGAGCATCCTGTCCATTTTACAAAGTATCGGAGTTCCTTCAACTCCTTGTTTACCCTTCTGACCTTTCTCGTATAGGTGATTATCTCACTTTTGACGATTCTTTCTACGTCCCATTCCAGGTCACCTTCAACGTCCTCTGGTTCCTGTAGGCTTTGTTCTCGGTTTTTGTTGGTCAGAGACTTGATAGGGTTCGAGTAGCGAGACGTGAAATACTGGGTGGATTTTCCAGCGAGCCAGAATATCGAGTTTCCATGTTCTATTCCCTTTTTTCTCTAAAACTTTACAAGGGCGGTTCAATCGTGGGGTGCCCTTTCTTGTTGGTCTTTTGCTCTTAATGTGTTTTGCGTTTAACATTACCAAGTCACCTATCTCGATGTCGGGCGGTGGTGTCGCTCGCCGGTTGTAATATTTCTTGATAGCCTCTCTGGTTTGCTCGAGATTTCTCCTCGCATTATCCTGCACTGTATTCATTCAGTGCATATACATTGTGGACCCTGGGTTTTCAGCCTCTCTTTCTTTCAGGCATTCGGTCTGTGGATGGAACCCGTAGTTGGCAGAAAAAGGGGGTCAGCTTATGTGCACTCCCTTTGGAATTATTGTAGGCGTATTCAGCCAACAGTAGCAGCCGGTACAAGTCATTTTCGTCATAGTTCACCAAGTTACAAGGTAACCTTCCAGCACTTGGTTGCTACCTTCAATTTGTCTTCGGGCAGTGGGTGACATGCCGTTGACATTCGCTGGTTGATTCCTAGTACTTTGCACGATCATGCCCAAAATTCGCCCAAAACTTGCCATCCAGGTCTAACTCAATTTCAGAGGGGAGTCCGTTAAGTTTCCAGACTTCTCTAAGGACATCAGCAAAAAAATACCTTGTGTCAGAGCCGTCGGCGTTGCGCCCTGACGCAAGCGACGTCACTTCTGCGTTCTCTACGCCCTTTGCGCCCTGAATTTCGTTGCAACGCACACAAACATCCTGTGCTTCCTGTGTTGCCTGGCAACGCCCTCTATCTCCTCACGCGACGTCGCGTCGTACTGACGCCCTGGCTACGCCTTAGCTCCGGTTCTCTTCACTTCCTTCTCATGATGGCGCCAGCTTCACATTGCCTCTTCCGCGCGCCCTGACGTATTTCTCCTGCTATCTCTAACGTCGGCCTGCGCCCCCGTTCCGAATCTTA
>Ga0307507_10002336_pt1 | contig 40211 bp, 18 predicted proteins | sample 7_EM_MG_FD_207223 | JGI IMG/M metagenome (GOLD analysis project Ga0307507, IMG submission 207223) | Populus trichocarpa ectomycorrhiza microbial communities from riparian zone in the Pacific Northwest, United States - 7_EM | ecosystem: Host-associated > Plants > Roots > Unclassified | place...
TATATAACTATAGAACTCTGTCTTGCCCTTTCTTAGCTTGTTCCCTTTAATAGATCCTATTATTAATCTTTATTAACTGGTCTATTAACTCCCTTAGAGTATCCGCATCTTCTATTAGGATAATTACGTCCTGGACTTTAGCCTTAAGTCCTTACTTATACTATGCTATAAGCGCCCTATCATTCCACTTAACCTATATAGCTAGTATTTAAAACTGCGTTGTATACTTAATTACTAAAGTGCGTTGTACTAAGTTCTAAAGCTTTTGTTCTGATGTGGTTATAGCCTCCAGGTCTCTAAATATCTGCGTTAGTTATTCCGCGAACCCATTCCAACTGGTAAATATATACCGTACGTCCTGGTTAGTAGTTGTCATACCATTGGCCTATATTTCTATAAGGTATGGTTCAAACCACTTAAGTACCCTTCCTGTTAGGAATAATCCTGTATAGGCTACTTAATCCAATAATGTTACTAACTTCACTCCTTCCTGCATTACCTTAAAGTGCATCTGCGTAAGAAACCCCTTAAGCTTTAACTTCTCTCCTAAGAACCGTTCAATTAAAGGTAGTTTAATTTTCGCTACTCCGATTCCATTAATGCGTTCTTTAAGTATCCTACTATTATCCTATAAGTGATTAACCATTTCCTATAACTAACCTCGCGTAACCACTTAAGAATCCGTATCCGCTATACTGGTATCTCCTAACCCTAAGGTTGTAGCTGCCGTCAACGTCGTCGTAACTAGTGCTTTGGGTGGCATATTGCTCAATCTTATTTAATACCGTAACCTTGGTAGTAAATGTGTAACAGAACCTTGTAGCAGGAACTACAGTGGGTCCTATTATTAGGCTAGGTATGTAGGTAAGAACAAATTAACAATATAATAATAACTAGTAGAGTGTTTACCTAATAGATTAACTCTAATTATATTCTAAGATTCACTACAAGGAGAGAACTATCTACGGTAGGGACTAAGGTCCTTTAAATACACAACCGTACTCCTAAGAAATCTTCTCTTATACGTAAGGTATGTGTTATACGTATTATACGCGGGCGTACACTGCGTATACTCCGTACACTACGTATAACATTATGTGACTCGCTTACCATTCCTCGTTATATGGTTCCACTAGATCCATCCTGGACCGTGCCTATATTAACTAACTAGCTTCCTCCGACTCTTCCCCAAGTAGTTGTAATATTATACTTAAAGCGTCCGTAACAGAACACCCTAAGAAGCCAAAAGAACATTTTTATTAGAAAAATAAGTAGGGTAATAAATGCACTAACAAACTAAAAAAAGAGAAGCCCTAGTTATAGATGTCTCCTAGCTATAACTAGGGCAGGATACAGAAGGGAAGACTCTTTATATTGCTATTAAGCTGGAAATAACACTCTCTATAAGTGAGGTGCGTTAGTTCTAAGCACTATATAATAGCAGCGCCAAAATTAATCTTATATAATATAACTTAGTAAAAGAGCATAAGCTTATTCCAGCGCTAAAGTAGCGGAAACCTATTATAGGCTTTCTAGATAAGCATTAGATTAAACTATATAGTGCCTATAAGCTCATAGTGTTAGTGGCTAACATGTATAACTATACCAAGGTAGTTAGCCCGTAACCCTTCTAGGTGGCCAACTTTATAAGTTATAACCTTATCCTTAAATATCCTTAGCTTATAAAAGTAGATTTTAAGATATGCTTTAAGACAGGAGCCTTTAAATAGTAGAACGATAAAGAATTAGAAGGGTGTATATTACTAATAAGCTTAAAAGATATCCTAGAGGATATAGCTTTAGGTAAAATAGTATACACTCTATACCTAAAGGAGTATTAAATCTAACCCCTATTTTATGGCAAAATGGGTATAGAGCCTAGTATAGGTAATAACCCTTTTATAATAGAAACCCTATAGGGAACTACTAAATAGGTTATAGAAATATTGTAGAGAGGCAGCAATCTTAAAGATCTTATAAGATACTTCCATTGTTATAGGTTACTCTGGCTTAAGCAATATGCGGAGAATATACTACAGCACCTTAAACACTACGTTAAAGAATTCCCCACCCTCTACTGGCTACTGTATGAAACTGTTTAGCGTACAGTGGCAACTATATATAAATAGTCACTATAGCGCGCAATGCTGCCCATAAGCGTCCTAAGAGAGCTCTAGGACCTACCTAATAATAATATAGAGGACAAACGTAACCCTAATTTATTAAATATTCTGGTAGGCCTAAGGGACTTACTAAGGGTATTTTTAGGTAGGAGAGCCAAAGTCCTTTTGCAGAACTTAGAATATAATTATACAATTAATCTAAAAGAAGGTAAGTAGCTACTAAACCTTCCTATCTATAACTTCTCCTATAAAGAGCTTAAGATCCTATAGGAGTACTTTAACAGCTTACTAGAAAAGGGATAGATATGGCCTAGTAAGTTACTAGCAGGTATATTAATCCTCTTTATTCTAAAACCAGATGGAATTATAAGGCTATATATAGACTACTATAGTCTTAATAAGATTATAATTAAGAACCGCTACCCACTACTATTAGTTAGTAAAATGCTAAATAGATTATTTAGGGCGAAGATCTTTATAAAGCTAGATTTATAAGACGCCTATTATAGGCTCCATATTAAAAAAGGGGATAAGTAGAAGACCGCTTTTAAAACCTAATACGGCCACTTTAAATATCTGGTAATGCCTTTTAGGCTAGCTAATACGCCTATAATATTCTAATTGTACATTTATAGAGCCTTAGGGGGACTAGTTAACCGCATATATATTATTTATCTAGATAACATTCTAATCTACTTAAAAGATAAGGATTAGCATAAGTAATATATCCGCAAAGTACTGGAACGCTTAGATAATTAGGGCCTCTATACCAAAGTATTAAAATATGTCTTTAACACTAAGCAGGTCAAGTTCCTAGGCTACATTATAACGCCTATAGGCGTAGTTATAGACCTAGTACAGGTATAAACAATCTAAGAGTGGCCGGAGCTAGAGAGCTACTAGGATATTTAAGTGTTTTTAGGCTTTGCTAATTTCTATAGGCGCTTTATCTATAACTACTTAGATGTTACCTAATATTTATCTAACTACGTTGCTAAAGCTTCCTAAGATCCGGCCTAAGGAGTAAAAAGCTTAAAGGCTAGAGAAAAGAAAACTAAGAAGGGACTAACTAAATGGTATAAACTATAGATATGGCCTAGAAAGGTACAGGAAGCCTTTTAGGAACTATATATAAAGTTTATAGAAGCTCCACTATTGCGGCATTTTAACCTAGATTAACCACTAATAATGGTTACTAATATATTAAATTTTGCTCTTGCTGGTATCCTACTATAACCTAATAGGCATCTAGATGCTACCTAGCTCCACTAGAGACTAGTAGCATTCTATAGCAGAAAATTCTAGGGACCTAAAGTTAGGTACTATACCCATAACAAAAAACTGCTAGCTATAGTTAACTGCTTTAAATAGTAGCGACACTACCTTAAGCACGCAAGCCATACCACTTATATACTCTTAGATTATTATAATCTACGCTACTTTATAACTATAAAGGAGCTTACACCTTAATAAGCTAGATAGGTAGAGGAGCTTGCGCAATTTAACTTTAAGATTAAATATAAGCTAGGGGAAAATAACCCTGCTAATAGACCGTTATAACGGCCAGACTATACTAAAGGCTTTAAAATGGGAGAAGGAAAATAGATAATAGACATTTTACTCCCTATATTGCAGAACAAGCTTTAGGTGTGGGATGCTTAAGTACCTATAGCTCTAAGCACTAAGTCTTAGGCGGTGTAAACCCTATTGGTTTCTACTAATGTTCTAGCTAGTACCCGGTTTGTTGCTAATAAGGGTCCAAATATACCTAAATAGGATATCCCTAATACACTCTTGGAACCTAGTAATATATTACCTCTAATTACTAAGCTGTCCCCTTAAACTAAAAGTAAAGTTATAGAGCAATTAGAACCTAGAGCCCTGTAAAGACCAAAGGACTTTAACCTTATAGCGGCCTTCCTAATATATACGCACCAGAGAGTTGTAAGATCTATAGTACCATCTAGTTGCATACTTAGATGTCACGGAACCCGACCGTAGGGGCCTCCATAGGAGAACCCCGTGCTCTTGCGTATACCTCGCGTATAGCTTATGTCAGCTACGCGAGGGTATATCACCTCCTTACGCCCTCGACCCTTACGATCGATCGTGTAACGTCTTGTAGACTCCCCAAATACATACGCTTTGTAGCCATTGCCCGCGTTCCGTAACATTACGTTGCGCCTTTTTCTTTACCGACGCTTAGCCTACAACCAATTCTACGTCTCTACAATACCGCAGACGCTGCCAGAAGCAGCGTGTCCATAAGTTACCTCACTTTGTACTCCTAAAGAATCAATAATAGTAAGACGAAATTCCTTACTAGCCACTATGTTAAACTTAAAGAACAACCCAATACCTATATTAAAACCACGACACTAATCAGTCCCAAAAGGATTTAATTTATTAGCCCTAGCCTTAACCCCTAAAGGGAAGCCTAGTGGCTTAAAAGACTATGATAACCACAAGGGGGATATTAACAATATTTCATCCTTTATTAACTATATAACCATGGATAAATAAGCCAAAGGGCTACTACCTATTAAGATTAAGATACGAGACGCCAAGATATTTGCAAAAATGGTAGTATAAGAACCTAACAAATACTACCGCCTTCTACAGAACCACTATTTAAAGCTTATATAAGCTGAGATGCGTGCTGCCTAAAATTATAATATTATCCAAGACCTACAAGCTTATAAGGCGCTCGCTAACAACATACGCTAAGAGATTAAAGATAACCTCCGCGCGTCTAAACACAACGTCTAATAATTAAAGAAGGCTGAGATTATACTTATTGCTACAGTTACCAAAAGAGAGGGTATAATTAAATACCTACAATCTTAGCTTAATAAGTATATTTGTAACAATACTAGATACCTCTTTACTGTATATAACACTACCTAAGTCTCTACGCCCCCGGCAACCTTACCTACTTAATGTTTAACGGAAGGTTAGCGCTAAGCAGCTTTACCTAACGGGAACCCCTACCACAGTAGCGGCGATGATGAAAGCCACAATGATTAAACCTAAACTATTACTATAGGGTCTAATACACGCTACCCTGATCCCCTAATCTTTAAGGGTGACCGTAAGGAATATAGCTACTAGAAGATGTAAACCCGTAAGAAACTAACCTAGAGCGCCTATCTTTTCCCTATAGAAGATACCAAGATTGGCTATATTATTGGACGAAAAAAGGGCATCCTGTTTAATAGGCTTTTCGCTTAATAGGAGACTAGCAGTCCCCGGAAGTAGCAGTCCCACTAGGAAGTCCTTAATAACCTTAACTAAATATACCGCAACTATAACCTAGTGGCTACTAGTTAAGCTAAACTACCCGCCCTAAAGATAAGTCCTACTAAATTATTTAATAAGTTCTATATTAAATTCTAGAAATACACCAGAGTCCTTGCCTAAGATAATGCTAAAGACCAGGAAGATCTCCTTAAAAAAGTTACTTATTGCCTTAGTCACGCAGCCGCCAGCCACAACTATAACAATGTTTACGATATGGTAGCAGCCCTACGGAAGATTAAACAATGGCTGAACTAGATTACTACTGCAAACCCCCGCCTAAAGACCTCCCTATAGAAGCCCTCCGGACCTACTAAACTACTAACGCCTACTACCCTAAGCAACACCACTGGTCCTAATATTAACCTCTCTATACTAGCCTTCCCGAAGAAGCTACTAAATAGAGAGCGCGAGCTACTCTAGAAGCTAAGGCGTTGCTATAGATGCCGTTAAGAAGGCTGTTATAGCTATAGCCTAAACTGCCTAATGGCTAGGTTTAGCAGCTGCTGTTAAATACCTAACCTTATGCCCTGGACACTAAATATATCGCTACGCGCCACTACCGCACAAGACGAAGATGCAGTAACAGTAGTAAAATTAGACGCGGAAGCAGAAAACGTAAAGTCCCAGCCCTAAGTTGTAGGTTGGGACACTCCGATAATAGAGGGATCTATATATTAGCTTGCTTAATAGATAGCTCAGTAAAAATAGAAGGATAGAAGCAAATAGTCTTACCTATAGAGGGAACTACTACTAAGAAATAATATAAAACCCGTTCTATAATTAACTGCGGAGCTACTGATAAATTTATAGATACCTAATTTATGCGCACTTATAACCTATCTACCTTACCCCTCGCTAAAGCCTGCGCCCTATAACTCGCTAATAGTAGTTATACTGCATAAAAGATTACCTATATAGCATAACTCTACCTAAATATGAACGGATACCAGGAGGAGCTCTGGGCCTATATTACACTACTTATAAACTACCCTATTATCCTCGGAATAAACTGGCTTGAATAACATAACCCCGCCATTAACTGGCAAAAGAGAGAAGTAACCTTTAACTTTAAATACTGCAGAGAGACTTGCCTAGGGTATAGCCTAGCCGCCTCTATCTACTCCCTAGGATATTAACCCAAGGAAACCCTTATTACCCTACCTACAATTAACTGCCACTATGTAAGCGCCGCGGCCTTCTACCGCATAGTATGTAGGAAAGGCTAGACCGTTGCCGTAGCCTCCTAATTATAACTATATAAGCTTAACAAAGATTAGGACCACGTCCTCTATAGTAATAGGATAGACATAGTCAACCTCCTAGAAAATAATGCCCCTATAAAACTCTACGGACTTTCACCCTTAGACTTTAAGAAGTTTATGAAGCTCAAAAAAGGACTTACTAATAAGGAACTCCGCAAGCTCCTCCCTAAGAGATACTATAACTTTATCGACGTATGCTTATAAAAGAGCGTAGATATACTGCCCCTACACCAACCTAATAACTATGCCATTAATATTAAATAAGGAAAAACGCTGCCCTATAAGAGACCCTATTTAATGTTAAAAGACAAACTCCTAGTTGTTAAAAAGTATATTAACGAGCACCTTAACAAAGGGTTTATTCGTCCTAGCATATCCCTAGCAGCCGCTCCTATCCTCCTTACTAAAAAGCCAGGAGGAGGTATTTAATTCTATATTAACTATAGAGGACTTAATACTATTATGATTAAGAACTAATACCCTATACCGCTTATACGCGAGACCCTTAAACGGCTTAGCTAAGCCAAAATCTATACTAAACTCAATATTATCGCCGCCTTTAACCGCCTCTAAATATGGGAAGGTAATAAATAGAAAACCGCATTCGTATTATACTTCGGCCAATTTAAATACACCATTATGCCTTTTAGCGTATATAACGGCCTAGGCAGCTTCCAAAGCTATATTAATAATGCCTTATAGGACTACCTTAACGACTTCTGCTCCGCGTACCTGGACGATATACTTATTTATAGCGATGACCCTTTTAAGCATACTAAGTACGTTTAAAAGGTCCTACAGCGCCTTAGAGACGCAGGACTTTATATTAATTTAAAGAAGTACAAATTCTTAGTTATAGAAGTAAAATACCTTAGACTAATTATTACTACTAAGGGTGTCCGTATAGACCCTAAAAAAGTATATATAATTACTGGATGGCAAACCCCTACCTGCATTAAGGACGTATAAGCCTTCCTTAGTTTCGCTAACTTCTATTAGAAATTTATATACAACTTCTTAGGTATTATAGCACCACTTATAGCAATAATGCGAATAAAGGGCTTTTCCGCAAAAGGAAGAAAAATATATTTATATTTTATCTGGACGCCTAAATGTGAAAAGGCGTTCCAAGACTTAAAAAATACGTTTACTAAAGCACCTATCCTAGCTTACTTTATACCAGGATAATAACTCTATCTTAAGACTAACTCCTTAGACTACGTTAACGCGGGCGTCCTTTCCTAGATGGGTAATAACAGTCTCCTCTACCTAGTCATATTCTACTCGTCTAAGCTTATACTATAAGAATATAACTACGAGATCTATAATAAGGAACTCCTTGCAATTATATAAGCGTTTAAGAAATTCTAACCAGAACTCTTCTTAGCAGAACCTAACCAGCCAACTAAGGTCCTTATAGATTATCGCAACCTTAAGTACTTTATAACTATAAAACAACTAAACCGACGCTAAGTACGTTGGAATGAGTTCCTCTTTAGTTTTAACTTTAAAATTACATATAGGTTAGGAGTATAAGGTACTAAGCCTAATAGCCTAATACGCCGTTTGTAAGACCTTCCTTAGTTAGAAGATAACCCTTGTAATTAATTCCAATAATAAACAATCCTAAAAGCATGAAACTTAGCCCTAGGTATATTACCTAAGATAGAACTAACCGCCCCTTAGCTTTATACTATAGAACTAGAGTTACCCCCTAAAATTAATAAACTTATTACCGCAGTATATAACACCCCTATTAACCCATTACTGCATTAACTAATTGCTGTAAAGATCGCCGGTACCTGTATACTGCCTACTAACCTCCAAAGCTTAGGCCAGATTAATATGGCAGCCTTAGAAGTAAAAGAGAATAGGCTCTATTATAGAGGCCGTCTATTTATCCCTAACTTAGAAGACCTATAACGGCAACTAATCTAAATAGCCTACAACCTCTAATTAAGCGGCTACCTAGGTAAAGAAGGAACCTATAAGCTTCTTAGCCGATACTACTTCTGGCCCAAAATAATAGACTTAGTTAAACGCTTTATAAGCGCCTACTATGGCTGTAAACGTGCTAAAGCATTTTATATAAAGTACTAAGGACTGCTACACCCTCTACCAGTACCTATACGACGATGGGCAGATATCGCTATAGATTTTATTGTTGACCTACCGCCTTACAAATAATATGGCCGAACCTATAAGAACATTCTTATGATAATATGCCGACTTATAAAAGAACGCCACTACGTCCCAACTAAAGGCGTAGCCATAAGCGATGTTGCTGACGCCTTCCTCCGCGAAGTCTACCGACTATACAGGTTACCTAACTCTATCACGTCTAACTAAGGCACGCAATTTGACTCTAATATATGGAGGCGGATCTGCCAACGCCTTAGTATCTCCGTTAAGATGTCTACATCCTTTTACCACAAAACTATGGGACAACCGGAAAACGCTAATGCTAGTATAAAGGCGTACTTACGACAGGTAGTCGCCTATAGTTAGGATAACTGGGTAGACCACCTTCCGCTAGGTAAATTCACAGTAAACAACTACGTCTTAGCCACTATAGGACTTACCCCGTTCTTCGCGAATAAAGGATATCACCCATAATCTGGTATAGAGCTACCAGAGCCTATTAATAAGAAACTGCTATATAGAAAACGCCTTAAGATACTACTTGCCGATTAATATGCAGACCATATAAAAGACCTACTTAACTACTATAAAGGAGAGATGGCCTAGGCCTAAGCAAAACAAGCTTACTTCGCTAACCGCTATAGAACACCACCACCTGAGATGCGTGTTGGCGACTAGGTATAGTTAGATGCACGCAATATCTCCATATAGAGACCTATAAAGTTACTTAATTATAAGAACCTTGGCCCCTACTAGATTAAACAAGTCATTAATAGAGGAGCTGTATACAAACTAGAGCTCCCGCCTACCTTAGCCACCTGTGGGATATGGCCCGTGTTTTACCTATAGCTACTATACCTTTACCAGCCTAACCCTTTACTAGGACAAATACAGCCTAAACCCCTACTAGTACTAATCCGAGATAAAAACGAAGACGAGAACTATAAGGAGTGGACTGTTAAACGAATTATTAACTCCAAATACTTTAGCAAAGGCAGAGGACGGTGGCTCTACTATAAAGCTACCTACACAGGATTTAACATAGATTAGCCAGAATAGCAACTATGGGAAGATTTTAAAAACATAAAAGATCTAATTAGTGATTTCTACTATATAAACCCACAGAAACTAGGCCTAAGCAGAGATTTCGTACCTAATCCCCTATGGGAGCCATCACAGCTAAATCGTTGTACATTACCGTCACGTGACTACTCTGATAAGATATTAAGGAACTTTAACCGCCAGTTAAAGTTGTCTAATTAGTCAGATTCTAGATACTAAGGAGAAGCCAACCAATTAGGATTTTCTATCCCTGGGATGGAAAATCGCTATTGGCTTGCTTACTACTAGCGCCTTAGCGACACCCTTATACCTTACTAAGTCCCCAACAGCCTCCTTCCCCTCTATAGCCCAGTACCTTCGCATAGTAGCAACCTATAAGCTTTAAGTCAGAAGCACCTATATAAGCCCGTTATACCTATAACAATATTCCTTCTTCTAGATACCCTAAGCATTTCCCCCTACATGTATATAGCAACCACAGCGTCACCGGAGCTCCGCCTCAATAGGAGGGGGGGTAGTGTCACGGAACCCGACCGTAGGGGCCTCTATAGGAGAACCCCGTGCTCTTGCGTACACCTCACGTACAGCTTATGTCAGCTACGCGAGGGTATATCACCTCCTTACACCCTCGACCCTTATGATTGATCGCGCAACGTTTTGTAGACTCCCCGAATACATACGCTTTGTAGCCATTGCCCGCGTTCCGTGACATTAGAGTAGTATAAGATAAAACAGCTTTTACCTAAAAACCATCTAAAAGGTTAATAGATTTTATCTATAAGGTATAACAGAGGGACGCCTCCTATGCCATCTTTAATATAAATACTATTGGCCAAAGCTTAATCAGGAAGTAAAGGAATATATTAGCTATTATAAGAAGTGTTAAGTATATAAAATCTAAAGGCACAAGCCATGGGGTTTACTTAAATTAGTTCCTCCCACTAGCGAACTATAGTAATATTATGCTATGAATTTTATTACGGATCTTCCGCCATTAAAAAATAAGCAAGGATGAATATATAATTCAGTCCTTATACTTATTAATAGGTTTTTAAAGTACGTTTAATACCTTTTTATTAATAAGACAATTAATATATAAGCACTTATAAACCTAATTAATGAGAAATGCTTTCTTAAAGTAGATTAACTATACTCTATTATTACTAATAGGGGCAGCGTTTTTATAAGCTAATACTAGTCGGATCTATGCTTTCATTTAAAGATAGACTACCGTTATAGTACGGCTTTCCATCTATAGATAGACAGGTAAACGGAGCACCAGAATTAGGAACTAGAGTTTTACCTATAAATGTATTTAAACTACTAGCAAGATAATTAGTGTGAGCTACTTCTATACACAGAATACGCTTATAACTTAAAGCAACACTCATTATATAAGTATGCACCTATCTAGATTGCCTATGGCGTTCAACTATCTAGATTTAATGGTGTACTTAATAATTACTAGCTAAGGCCGTAGGATTAATTATGGGACCCTACTAGGAAGTCTAAGGACATTTACTAGAGAGTATAAGGGTACCTTAAGGAATAGAAGGAGTAATAAAAGCATATAAAGCAGAGCCTATAAGATACGCAAAAGCAGTAGAGACTTTAGTATAACCATAAACACCAGAATAAGCATTTTGGTATAGGTAATAAGGTTCTATTATGTTTAACAAATATTAAGACCTGTTAACTATTAAAGAAGCTTAATATAAGATACCTAGGTCCCTTCTAAGTTAAGGAATAAATTAGTAAGCTAGCCTACTATCTCTAGCTACCCCTATCTATGGCCTGTGTGCATCTAGTATTTTACGTAAATCTACTAGAGCTATGGCATAGACTACCGCCAGAAAAGAACTTCTGTCTAGGCCTAATTAAACACCCTAAAGTGGTGGGCGAGCGGTATAAGGTTAAAGCTATACTACGCCATAAGTCTATTAAGAATAAGCTTTAATATAAAGTTAAATAGCTAGGCTAGCCTGCTAAGGACTCTATATAGGAACTAAAGGATCACCTTAATTATTACAAAGATATTCTAAAAGAATATTAGGACCAAGGTCCGCAATCTACTAGGCGTAGAAAGCGCTCTAATACTATAGTATTATTGCAGCCTATAAAGAAGACTTGCGTAAAGAGTAAGAAATAGGTTAAATTAGATATGGAATAAACAGGCTCCGGAAACCATAAGGATTAATTAGGGCTATGGCCTAAGGTAAGATAGGTCCTTAGCCTTTTTACATATATAGCATAGAATTAATAGGGTATTTTGCTAGAATTGCATCCCTATTTATTAGTCTATATTAGGAATAGTATTCCTATACCTTCCTAAACGCCTTATAAGGCCTTCCTAATTGCTACTATATACAAGAATTAATCCCAAAATGTCTAAATTAAAAGCCACTATGCCTTATCCCTAGGTGTAGGATTAGTATCTATTAGCCTACTAAGTGATGGCTAATGGGAATGAGATCTAGATCTAGATTCCTTGGTAGAAGTATAGGTAGGTATAAAAACGGGGGCAGGCCAATAAGGTGTAGATAGAGTAAAGATCCTTAAACACTTAATACTAATATTAGGCCTAAACTAGTACTAATGAAGTTCCTAAGGCGTAAGCTTGTAGTTAATAAAGACGCGCTTAAGCCTAGAATGAACGGAGATGTTAGCTAGTTAGCAAAGTCTAGAACTACCAAGACCTTACTATAGTAATTGTTAGTTACCTATCTACTAGGTACCTAAAGGGTAACCTACCTAATACCATATTATATTATGCTCTTTTAAAACTTAATATATATACGCGAACTTTTTCTTATAGTAGATAATAACCTTCTTCTTATTACCCCTATTCTTTACCCTATCCTTAGTATACTAACCTTGCTCCCTTATTAGGCGTTACTAGCTAGCTTACTAGGAATTGTAGGCGGTGTAGATAGCTGTGGTATAGTCTTAAATTCAACCTAGATGTTTAGCATTGGCGCTAGAATAAGAGAGAGCCTAGGCGATATAGTAGTTAAGGATATTAAAGAATCGTCGCTACTTAGGCCTAGGCTATATTAAAGCCTAAAGTTAGTAACGGAAACCTATTAAGGATAGAAAAGCTTACCTTAACGTAACTACCGCTCTTAGTATGCATGCATTAATTACAAGGACTAAAGGTGTTAGACCTTATATAGTAGGTCTTATTATAAGTATCCAGAATCTTTTTATTAGACTTCTAGTCTTTTAAGAACGTGCATATAAAGTTATTTAGGTAGAACTAGCACCAGTTATATGTTAGCAAAGGTTAGGGTTCTATATATAGCGGCAGGGCCAGAATACGCTATAGAATTGGATTAAAAGAGCAGTTAATAGAAGAACAAAAAGGCATATTAAATTAATAATAGAAAAAAAGAAAATCTTAATAATATATTAAATATACATCCAAAATTAGACAAAGGTTGATAATGGGAAGTAAGGTGTTAAGGAAAAGGACTAAGCTTAATAAGTAAAGTGTCTCTATACTTTACCTTTTAATGCCCTTCTGGTATATAGCCGCAACCTTGCCAATATAACTCTGTTATAATAGCGCAATTCAGAAGGAAGGAAATACGTGTATAAGCTATTTAGCCATTACTTCCTTACAAAAACTGATTACATAGCCAGAGAAGGCAATTAAGACGTCAATTAAAGATGCATATAGGTTAAATTATACCTAAATAATACTACAGTATTAAAAGAATAACGTTATAAATATTTTTAATAATTGTATAATAGCTAGAGGCGCTATTATAAAGTATCCCTCCTATTTACTAGGCAGTAGAGCTACGCCAAAATACAGTATAGGACTATAAGAATAAAAAAGGATTATAGATTAATATCTTAAAAGTTAAAGACAACGGCAAGCCAAGGCTTTATACGTTAAATCCCATACTAAAGGTTTTATGGAACTATATTAGGAACACCAAATTGCCTATAATACTTGTAATTAATTGCAGACCAGCATAAAGGCTTAGAAGTAGAGTTATATAAAAATCCTTAGGTTAGCCTAGGTAGTTACTAGCATATTTCCAGTAGGCTTCTAATGGGTCTTCTAGCAATCCTTATATCTTTTCTCTAGTTATGTTTTTTCCTTATTAAGGTTTTCAGGAGTTTAAAGCAGGGGTTAGATAGATAGATAATATACAGCGGCATATTAATATCTCCCTAATATCTCTCCAAACCCCTTCTAGGACGAGCCCTTATAATCTCCCTACTATAAGGTAATAGCGATCGGGGGCCAACTATAAAAAGGGGGGGGGGGGGGGGGGTAAAATAAGGGATATTATTGCGGACACCTTGGGTTGCCCTTAGGATAACCTCTAGACGCCCCTTAGCTGGTCGCCGGTTATGTGCCGGAGGCACATGCCCGTAGTATATAGTCTCTACAATCCCAGAGGCCTTACCTCCTTAAGGATTCGTCTCTCTTACTAATCTATCCTGTTCCACAATCGTGTCCTTATAGCCCCCTGTCTATAAAGTCCCCTTATAGAGATCCAGTTAGCTAACCCTTAGGAATCTCTTGCTTAGCTATAGTAAATAAGCATTTTTCCTAATATCTCTGCTACGCGTATAAACCTATTCCCTAATATTAAAACAACCCTTTTTATTACCTATATACAATGCCAAGTATATTATATTTTACGCCCCGGCAAGGTAGTAGAGCTTCTTTCTCTACTTCTTCCTCTACTTCTTCCTCTGCCTCTTCCTTATTAACTTTATCTACGCGTCCTTTAGTACCGCGTAGGCCTTATAGATTAACTAATTCTTCCCCTCTTCCAACCGATAATAATACCAAATTAGGTGATTAAGATAATTCTACATTATTAGAGCCTCCTCCAGCTAATTAGAACTACGGCTATATCTTTCCTATTAATTAGGACAATCTCTACTTAATATTATATAGTAAGCTTACTAGTAAATATAGATACTAAGTTATTAATAAGTGGTCACTATTAAGCAATGCCTCTATATTACCAATATAGAAGTATAGAGCAGATATTTTTTTATAACGGTCCTTTAGTTAAATCCTTTATCCAACACTTGCTAAGATCGCTCTTAATATATTCTTAATACCAGCAATAAGCTCTATATATAAATAAGCCTTTAGTTAAGCCAAAAAGATTATTACTAATAAGCGTAATTAACTATTAGCCGACACGATTAAAGCAGATTAATGTTAGAAGTGGTAGTTAATTATTATTATTATTATTATTATTCATTGCTTAACGTCCGATTCGGATCCCTATTGGGCCCACGCGGACTACTCCTTATATATATATAGGGAGAAAACTCTATTTAAGAAAACCCCGTAATCCATCTCCCTGCCTTTTAGGACTCGCCTATAGAGCGCCTATAAGGCGCCTGCGAGTCACCTATGGTGCTCTACTACCTTACTTTTTGACCTCCTTAGGAACCACTGCTGCCGTAACAAGCCTACAGACGCGCTAGTATCGCAAACTTTACTCTACTACTATAGAGTCATTAGGGGGCGCCCATTGCTCGCCCCCCTACCCTCTATTACCATTTCCTTTGCAACCCGGAACTAGTTTAGTACATTTTGGCTAATAAGCCACTGGGTAACCACCTTAAGGCCTTTTTATATTAAGAGTAGTGTATTATAGTTCTCTATACCAGCTACTAAGAGCATTGCTTCTTAGTTAGTGCGTAAGGGGCATAACAGTATTATGTGTTTTAGTGTCTGTCTTGGCCAGCCATATTTGCATCTTAGGCTACCTACTAGGACACCTACCTAGTAGAGCCAGTCTTTTAGTCCTATTATTCCTGTTCTTAAGAGTATTGCCATTGTATTTTCTACCTTTATTAGGCCTTTTTGGAGCCCTAGAGTGTTTACTCCCCATAGCATTAACTATACTACAGCTTAGGTTCCTCTTGCCTTAGTTAGCCTCTATACCTTTAACTCCCATACGCCTCTCCAGCGTTGGCCCAGCTAGTATTATATTACGGTAGATGGTTTCCCAGCATTCTTTTATGCTCTACTTTAGCTCTTTTCTCTCTCTTACTACTGTCTTTGCTGGCCTCTTGCGCGTCTCCCTTCCTCCTCTATATGGGCCTGGGCCCTAAAGCAGCACTATTTTTCTTCTGCTTTCTTTACCTGTTTCTCTAATATGTCTTCCCTACTTTGGGGTTGTTGGCTTGTTCTCCTATAGGGCGCCCTAGGGTCCCTCTATAGTTTATTTAGGCGTGTCTTAATATACTTTATAATATTAGAGTTACGTTTATTTTACACCCTTTGCATTACAGCGGCTTTAATATATAGTTATAGGGGGGGAATATTGGCTTCCTTCTCAAGCAGTACTGTGGCCGTTCGCTTATATCCGCCTATTATACTCCAGAGGCAGGCTATTTAGACCTTTTAGAGTGGTTTAAGAAGCAATTTAGGGGGGCCTTTCTTAAATTCTCTAATGGCCCAAATACTGGACCTATACGTCATGGTTAGCCGGACAACTGCTATATATAGTAGGCGTGACCTCTGGAAGCATGGACCCTATATGGAATTAACGATCCTAGATAATGCAATATACTATACTTAGCCCTTATAGGCTGCTTGCGCCGCATATACGCTCCACTAGAGCTTGCTGTCTACCTATACTCCTAATACCCTTAGGCCCTAAACTGGTTAACCCCCAAAGCCTTAGATATGAATTGTATACTAAAGATCTATAGATTGGTTGCGTTTTCTTATAAAGTGGATTAGCTGGTATTTCTCTAGTAAAAATTGGACTCTATATTGTCTTACCTATTTTATATAGGTGTTATAAGCTTTCTCTAGTGTTCTATAGTTCTCTACGGCTGTTAGCCTATATATAATTAGGTTTGTGTTGTTAACAAAGCCTATCCCCTAGGTCGCCTCTTCCTTAAAGGAGTTAAGCAGGTTGCTTATAAAGAAAAGGAAGAGTATAGGCAAGAGGGGTAATCCTTATAGTATTCCTATTATAACTGCGATAGGGGGGCTCTGGTATCCGCTAAAGACCAGTAATATTTCTTTCTAACCTATAAACCCTTAAACAAATTATATAATCCATTTTAGGAAGCCTTTTGCCCTAAGGATGTATAGGAGACGCTTATAGGGTATGTTATTATAGGCGCCATTAATATCTAGGCTGAGTATTAATACTATAAAGTCCCTTCGCATTGCCCATACGGATTTAATGGTGGTAGCGAGTAGTGTAAGAGCTAATAGTATTAAGCGGTTCTTTCTTGCCCCCATTTAGCTTTATGGTAGTAGGGTATGTTCCTTAGCCGTATCTACTATATAGTCCGCTATTACCTTTTTTAAGATCTTGCTAAGGGTGTTTTCTAAGGCAATAGGGCGGTAGCTTTCTAGGATTAAGTAATCTACTTTACCTTCTTTTTATAGGACAACTATTGTTATAGATCTTCCAAGTTGCAGGTAGTAGCTTATAGCAAAGTATACCCTAGCTACGTCTGTAAGCTAGGGTGCTATAAGTAGTCCACAGGTTTTTAAGGCCTTATTTAGAATCCCATCTAGTCCTAGTGCTATATTATTTAAAAGGCGGCTAATAGTTCTGGCCATTTCCTCTATTATTATGTCGCTGTTAACCCTTAGGCGAGTCACCGGTGTTTTACCTATAATATTACTAAGGTCTGCTAGAGCTGGTTAGGGGAAGAACATTTCTATAAGGATATTTACCTTCTTATTATTATTGTTAGTAGCCTATAACTCCCCTACTCTTTATAGGGGTAGTAGGTATGGGTCTTCTACTAGGCGCCCTACCTTTTTCTTTACCCATTTCGCCATAGCCTAAAGGCCCTTGTTATAGGGGAGGCTTAGGTTAAAAGTATACTCGTTTATAAACTATCTCTAGTTATTCCTTACTTCTTTCTTTAGGGTATTCTTTAACTAGTTTCTTGTGTCTTTATATCATCTCTTGTCTTTAGGGTTATAGCTACTTATATATTTCCTTCTTACTTGTTATTGGCTGGCAATAAGAACCGCGCATTGTACAGACCATATATATTGCGTATAGGGGCCCGGTTTTAAGACTAGGTAGTACTCTTCTAGCCTATTTTTAATTGCTGCCTAGATCCTTTCTAGTCTTTAGTTAATTTCCTTAGGGGTAGCTAATAAGCCTCGCTTATTTAGTATTAGGTGGATTTCTTCTAGGTCTTAAAGTTATTGTTTAACTGTATTAAGGAAGCTATTAGTCTTGAGCTTCCTTATTATATATCTTTTACTACTTAGTTGCGCCTTAATATCCAAATCTAGCTATATTTAGATGGGGATATAGTCTAAAGCAAGTGCCTATTCTTCTTTAGGGTTGCACCTTTTAAGTCTCTAGTATAGGCCTTCGTCTATAAATATAAGGTTAATTATGCTTCTAGAGGTTCCTCATTGCCATATAGTTACTCCTAGGGGGGTGGCCAACTTGAGGCCCCAGGTGTCTATAGCTCTTAATAGGCACTCTACCTATTGTTTAGCAGCAACATGGATACCCCCCTACCGCAGGTGGTAGAGGTTTATATCTCCTAGTAGAATAGACTCTGTGCCTTTAGTTTCTAGCAAGCTTATTACTAATATAATATTCTCTGTTTATGGGACCCCTTTAACCCTAGGGTTATACACATTAATAATTTATACCGGTCCCCTATATGTCTGGATTGTTATAACTATAATATCTAGGTTAACTGCCTGCTATAACTATAAGGACAGGCTAATAGCCTTGCTAATTATAAAGCACACGCGTATAGCTGCTTTTGGTTTATATAGGAGCTGGAATCCTTAGGGACAGTATATTAATTATATATAGGTATTGTAGTACGGCTCTTGTATAGTAAGGATATAGTGTTTCTCTAGGTTTAGACTATCTAGTAAAGGCCTTATAAGACGGTAGTTTGTGTTGCCGCAGTTATACTATATAATAGATAGGTGGCGGACCCCTAGTAAGGGTTCTTTGCCTTTCCTTTATTCCTTACTTCTTCTGTTTCTACTTTCTCTAGGATGTTTAGAACTTCTATCTCTTATATCTATACCCTGGTCGCTACTTATTTTGTGTAGAGCTTTCCATTCCCATGTCTTATATTCCTACTAGCGCTTCTATATCTAAATCTGTTATTATCTCCGGTTCCTCCCCTATTCTTACTAGCTGGCTGTGTACCCTTTATAGGTTGGCTATAAATGTTATATTTGCCGTGTTAAATCTAATTCTTAATTATCCTGGTCTTGAGCTTGCTATAGCTGTCTATAGGGGTCTTCCTACAGGGCGTCCTCTCCCTTGTGTCCCCTATAACCCTTATGTCCCTATACGGTCTAGTAATGTCGCGCAGCGCCGCTTCTGGCCCATTAAGGCTTGGGATGGCTGGCCTAGCCCCCTAGTACTAAAGGTGGGAAACGCTAGGAAGGCACCTGCGTCCCCCTAGCTTATCGCCTATTGTTTCTATTTATATAACCTAGCGTGCAGTTGTTCCTATAGCTGTTAAGCCCTTGCCTTCCGCCTCCTATATTTAATGCAGTCTTCTCTCTCCCACGCCTTATATATGCTTTGGTGGCAGTTTGCGCATTTTATTTAGTCTTAATTTAAGCAGTGTCTTATATTATAGGGGCCTGCATAGTGGCCGCAGTACACCTGTGCTGCGTATATGGATTAGGTGTGTCCCTATTATATATAGTAGTAGCATCGTTCTAGGCGTAGTTTGTGGTTATAGAGCCTTGCGTTGTATATAAGGCCATTTATAATTATTCCTTTTTGGATAAAAAGTTTTTGCATTCCTAGTGTATGTGTGCTAACAATAAGGGAGCTATGCGTTTAACTAGTGTCTCCCTAGCGAGTCTCTAGTGACCCTTATATCCTCTTATTATTCTCGTTATTTGCTTAGTTTACATTTTCCTATTAAAGCTATTAGATTTGGGTAATCTCAAGGCCTAGTATAAGGTGTTCTGTTTATTTTACTATCTCCTATATAGTTGCTATATTGTCTACCTAGCGTCCCTTTTCTACCCTAAGGCTTATAGGAACCGCTAGGACTTTAACTAGGTAGTCTTTACAGAGCACTTTTATACCAATACATTCTCCTAGCCTGTCCTCTACCCTTATAGCTCGTTCCTTTGCCTGTTAGTCCTTTAGGGTAACTCTAATATCTCCACTCCTAAGGTATTGGACTGCAACTATGTTATAGACCTCTTTATAAATCTCCATAAGGACTTTTGTTTCTAATTGTCCCCTAAGCCCCTCTGCTTTTTCTGTGTTTGGTTATATTATAATTATATACCCAGTTATTGTCTTAAGGGGGGTAGGTTCCCTATGCTATAAAAACACAACTACGGCGGCCCAGGTACGGTTCGCCAGTAAAGGGGGGTTTTATTTATTTTTAATTTTACTTAGCTATTAGAGGATTTAATTAAGGGTTTGCTAAAGGGGCGCCTAGAGTTTACTAGACTGGTGGAGCTATTCTACTAGCTATATTAGTTTGTTATAGCTAATAGTTACTCCCCCACAATTTTAGATACTAGACACGTCTAGTAGGCTTTATATTTTGTTAGATGCCTTCTTGATAGAGGTGTTTCCGCTTTATAGTATGGTATTCGCCCGTCTTTGTTGTGGAGGGCTGTTGTTAGGCGTGGATCTGGCGGTTGCGCGCGAGTGTAAGCTACCGTTGGTCGACGTGTGCCTCCCCTGCGATGCATGCATCTTAGGGGGATTCTCTGGGTGTTTTTCAGGGTTCTTTTGGTTGGTTTTGGTCTTTTTGGGCCGGGTGTAGCAAGAGCTCCTTTTTCGGCGGAGAAGTTATTAATAAACCGTTTGGGGTCTTGGTAGTTAATTAAGGGCCTTTTATTAAGTAGTTTAATCAACTATATTAACTCCAATGGAGCTTTAACTACACCCTAGCTAACAAGCTTAAATATTAATCTTACTAACTATAAGCCAGCTTGGTAAGATACATTTAATAGAGCTTTATATTTAATTAAATCTAATATAAAAATAGAGCCTCCGGAGCCCTTACTACTGCTTTTCTTCCTTACCACTAGCATTATTACTAACTTTAATATTTGCGGAGGATAATTTTGGATATATTTGGACACTATTAGACGAATTAAGGTCAATTTTTGTTTGGGCAACGTTAATATTTGTATATAGAGAGGTGCTGCTAAAAATCCGCAATAAAACACCACGAATATTATACAAATTGCCTAATTCGGACAGCAAGCTGATAGCGTGACAGTCAGCGTACCTGATTTTGACACAGCGGACAGCAAGCGATCCACTTGGCTGTAGTCGTCAGCGATAAGGCCTCAAAGCTTGCTGTCCGCTAACTGTTGGACACACTGATTAAAGCACTATTATCTATAATATATTACCCAGAAATGGATAGTTAAATAGAACATGCAAATGCTATAATGGAATAGTATATTTAGATATACACGTCGTATTTATAGGACGACTGGATAGACTAGCTTACATTTACTAAGTTTACTATAAATAACTCCGTCTTAGAAACTATAAAAGTCTACCCATTCCTAGCTAATTACGGATAGCACCCACAAATGGGTTTTAAACCCTTTAGTAATGTTTCTTGCCTAGCTTATTAGGCCTTATAAGTTATAAAAGCAAATTAATTTGTAAAAAAGATAAAAGAACTATAAGAGTTCCTTACTAATAAAATAATATATGCCTAATCTGTCTATAAAGCCATAGTAAATAAGAACCAAACCCTAGCACTAGCCTATTAAATTAGTAACTTTATCTGGCTAGATATAAGAAATCTAAATACAAAACAACCTACTAAGAAACTTAATTAAAAAAACGCTGGCCCTTATAAGGTTAAAAAAGTTATCCCTCCTTATGCCTACTAACTGAAGCTCCCTAATACAGTTAAAATCCACCCCATATTCTATATATTAGTCCTCTACCCTACCGCCCCTATATTAAACGCCCTACCTAAACAGATCTAAGACCCTCCCCCACTAGTTAAAGTGGATAGTAAGAATAAGTACCTTATTAAAAGAGTTAATAATATTAAGTATAATAAATAAAAACGTAAATATATATACCTTACGAAATGGAGAGGCTTTATTAAGCCCTCTTAGGAACCCGTTAACTCTATAGGACTTATATAAGCCGCAGAAGACTTTTACAAACTCTACCTAGAACTATTATAGCCTTACCTCGCAGAAGCTCAAGTTTAAAGGGGGGGTACTGTTATGGGATACCTCCATAACACCTTATATACGTTTACCTGTTTCTACTGTCTACCTATTTCCACTGACGTAGTAAGAAGAAACTGACCGCAAGATAACAATCTAATAGCAATTTGCCGGCAATCTATGGCAATCTAATGGCAATCTGCCGTATTCTACTATATTCTGCCAAGTCCACTAAATCCTACTAAGTTTTGCTAGGACCGCTCCTTAAATCCTATTCTACTCTATATATGTGTTGACTAAGCAACTAAACTAACAATATATACCCTTTCTTTCCGTTTCCTTACCTTCTCTCCTTATACAACGTCTTAACTTTATTATATAGTTTATATACATAGCTTAATAATATCTACTTTGCTATATATTATCGTTGTTTATACTCACTCCGTAATAGAAACCCTAAATAGCAGAAAGACTTTTAGGGCCATTTTGGCACCCGCCTAATACCCTTATAAGAATACTTTAAGAAGCTAAAAGAAAACTTCTCTAAAGGTAAAGCTTATTAGAAGAGTAAATAGAGCAATAATCGCACTAAAGATCTTAAAAAAAAAGCCCTAGTTACGGACCTCTCCCGGCTATAACTAGGGTAAGAGATAAAAGGGAAGACTTTTTATATTACTATTAAGCTAGAAATAATTCTCCCTATAGGTAGGATATGCTAGTTTTAAGTACTATATAATAGCGGCGCTAAAATTAATCTTATAAGATGTAATTTAGTAAAATAGTATAAACTTACCCTGTTGCTAAGGTGGCGGAAGCCTATTATAGACTTCTTAAATAAGTATTGGATTAAACTATATAGCGCCTACAAGCTTATAGTATTAGTGACTAATATATATAACTGCGCTAAAGTAGTTGGCTTATAACTTTTTTGGGCGGTTAACTTTATAGGGTATAACCTTATTCTTAGATACCCTTAGCTTATAGAAGTAGATCTAAAGATACGTTTTAAAATAGGAGTCTTTAAATAGTAGAATAATTAAGAATTGGAAGGGCGTATATTACTAACAAACCTTAAATATATCCTAGATAATAGAGCCTTAGGCGAAATAGTATACGTCCTATACCCAAAGGAGTATCGGATTAAACCCCTATTCTATAGCAAAATGGGTATTGAACCTAATATAAGTGATAGCCCTTTATAATAGATACCCTATGGGGAACTGCTAGATAGGTTGCGGATATATGCCCAGGAGGCGGTGACCTTGAAAATCTTACAAGATACTTCTAATGCTAAGGGCTACTCTAGCTTAAGTAGTATATAGAGAATATGCTACGGCACCTCGAACGCTGCGTTAAAGAGTTCTCTACCCTTTACTAGCTACCACATATAACCATTTAACGTACAGTAGCATCTATGTACGAATAACTACTATAGCGTATAACGCTGCCCGCGAGTGTTCTAAGGGAGCTCTAGGACCTACCCAATAATAATATAGAGAGCGAATATAATCCTATCTTATTGAAAATTCTACTAGGCCTAAGGGATTTACTAAGAGTATTTTTAGGTAGATAAGCTTATATCCTCGCGCAGAACTCGGAATATAATTATACAATTAATCTAGAAGAGGGTAAGCAGCCTCTAAACCTTCCTATTTATAACCTCTCTCGTAAAGAGCTTAAAATCCTACGGGAGCATCTTATAGTTTACTAGAAAAGGGGTAGATTTGGCTTAGTAAGTCGCTGTCAGGCGTACTAATTCTCTTCGCCCTAAAGGCAAATAGAATTATAAGGCTATATATAGACTATCGCGGTCTTAATAAAGTTATAATTAAGAACCGTTACCTACTACTACTAGTTAGTAAAATACTAGATCGATTATCTAGGGCGAAAATCTTTATAAAGCTAGACCTATAAGATGCCTACCATAGGCTCCGCATTAAAGAAGGGGATAAGTAGAAGACCGCTTTTAAAACCTAATATAGCCACTTTGAATATTATATGCTACCCTTTAGGCTAGCTAATACGCCTACGACATTCCAATCGTATATTTATAGAGCCTTAGGGGGACTAGTCGATCGCATATACGTCGTCTATTTGTGACGGCGCTGGGGCGCGTCACCTAGTCAGGGGTTCGCTTAGGGCTTAGCTTGTGTATATAGACGTGGCCTCACCACCTTCTCTTGCTCCTCACCTTGATATCTTTGTAATACAGCATTCGTTCGCTTCACCTTGGAAGCATTTGTTCAAGTCTTCGTCAAGATATTTGTTCAATGGTTCGAGCCGTCACACTATTTAGATAACATTTTAATCTACTTAGAAGATAAGGATTAATATAAATAATACATTCGCGAAGTGCTCGAACGTTTGGATAAATAGGGCCTTTATGCTAAGGCGTTAAAGTATATCTTCTATATCAAGCAGGTCGAGTTCCTGGGTTATATTATAACACCTACGGGTATAGACAATCTAAAAGTAGCCGGAGCTAGAGAGCTACTGCGATATTTAAGTATTCCTAGGCTTTACTAATTTTTATAGGCGCTTTATTTATAACTGATTGGTCAAAAAAGTGTTGCCTTTAAGGGGTGGACCGAATAGCGAATTGGAGGCAGTGATGTAACTGGTCTGGTTGGTTACAAATTTGACCTCTGTGACCAACCAATAGCCCAATTGATGCTCCGAACCGGTTTAACCAGGTGATATTTGATATATTGTCAGGCTTGGTATAGTATAAAGTTGGGATTAATCGTCGATAACGATACATTTGTTAGTATCTTCCTTATCGCTCTTATCGACTTTATACAAGCCTTCGCCTTCTATCTAACCTCGTCGCTACGCCTATACTACTAGCTATAGATCTTAATTCTGATTTGCGCAGAGGCCTACCCTAGTAGAGACTCCGGATCTAAGTTAGACCTAACTTCGCGATAGGTAAGTGGCCCTACCGGAGCTTTATCCAGCTTCGTCTTTTAGCGCTTTATTCATTAACTACTAAAGCCCTAGCTAGCGCGCCTTTAAGAGGCGGTAGGAACCTTACCCGTAGAATAACTGTCACGCGGGGATGCAGGTGTATGGTGGTGTGAGGACTCCACAAGGTGGAGTAGTTATGAAGGATGAGAATATATATAACAAGCGAAGCTATTATATAATCGCAGGATGCTCCTGTAGATGTCCACGTACTCCCCCCCTACTAACAATAACTACTACTTATAAGGCTGCTTCTTCCTCTATGCAATAATTAATTGGTTAAAATAGCAAAGGCCTCTATAGAATTTGCGATACGTAGGTAGAAATAAGGGTAATAAGGATAAGGCAGTAAGGCGACTTAAGGGGGTGACGCGAGAAGGCGGTGACGCGACGCATAACATCAAGCTTGAGTCTCAAAATAGTATCCGGAAATTAGGTGGTAGATCTTAACGATTTAGTGGCTTCGGCCCCCCTATGTGGCGCGCGCTCTTACTCAAATAATCACCACTAAAGGCCTATACTAACTCTACTAGTTTAGCTGGTTACCCGGTTAATTAGAGCTTTGGAACCAACCTGCTGCAAGCCAATCAAAGCTCCGAACCGATTGCGATTTTGAAGCTTTTCCAACCAACCAACCAATAAGCGAACCAGACCAGTTACATCACTAATTGGAGGTGGACCGAATAGCCGCGGCCCTATAAATATCGCTAATTATGCTGCCACTAGATATGTTCTAAACATTAGTAAACTACTATAACGGGTTAGACCCCGATTGCTCCTCGGTGAAACCTTTGGTGGTTACGTTAAAGGTACCCGATTGCTCCTCCGTAAGGCGTTAGGTGGTCACGTGCCGGGAAGTACCTTTAAGTAGCATGTAAGGCCCGCCTGTTCTACCTCTTCAAATTGGGATACAAGTCCATCTAGGAGAAAGGCTGGAGTGGTTTGACGTACCTAAGCATGCTGTATAACAAGATTCTATTACTAGTTGCGACAGAAGATGCCAAAGCTATATAAATCCAATCTGTCAAACTGGACGATCAAGAATGAGAACTCTGTCGGTTGAAACTGGCTCTAGAGGCTCTATATATACACGAGGAATATGCAGGAATAGGAAAGGATGGTGATACAGGCAATAGAGATATGGTAACAGGCAATAGAAACAGGTACCAAGATATACGAGAGATACGAGGGTAAGCACCAGGGTGGTGAGATAGGGTGTTAGGCATTAAAGACAATAGTAAGACGGCAGAAAGGAACTCCGATCTAGGTCGATACAATCTCTTCTAATATTGCGCCAACAAAATTAACCATGGATGAGATACGAAAGAGTATTCCTTGTTTTGTTCACGCGGGCACTTCGACGGCAGCAATACCGCAACAACAGTTAACAACAGCCCCAGTTGGTGTGCCTGGTTACTACAGACAAATGCCCCTGAATGCCCTGACTTTCATCTTTTAAATGGCACTGGATTGGTCGAATTAGGAGGTAAGGACTCGATCACGTCCCAGTGCTCCACCATGCAAGAGCCCTCAAACCGATAGACATCAGCGACACCAGCGACAGGAAGACCAGTTCCCGCTTTGCCCCGAAAGCGGCTGTAAACAACTCCATATCTACGCTCTTCGTCAACGATGGCTAGTTGAAACTCTGGGCCGTCGTAGTTGGCGAGAATGGTAGTAACTGCGTCAACTTGGGCCTGACTGCCATTGGCGATCTGTGGGTTGTGCTGAATCAAGTTTGGCGACACGTATTTGTCCACAGCGCCTTGGAAATCTCGTTGAAAATAGAACTGTTCGACGAAAGCGTTGAATATGGATCGCATTTGGGGGCCTGTGGTGGGATGGCCGGGGTCACAATAGCTGGCAAGGTTTCGTATTGGATAAGCTGGAGTAGCCATAGCGGGTTGTGTCATGACAAAGGCCGCAGCGAGTGCAGTATAGGCAAGTGAGAGCTGCATTTTTGGGTCTGCGTTGTCTTTTGGGGAATAAACCTTGTTGAGCCGTTGGAATGTAAAGGAGTTTATAGAATGATCACTGACTTATAGTCTGGTGACGATCGAGGGCTTTCTTTGAGAGCAGGTTTTGGATGCTGAACAATGATGTCGGTGATTGGAAGCTCTTGGGAGTTTATATTCTTATAGTATTCTAACCCCCTCTCACGAGACATGCAACGCGTATTGGAAACTGAAAGAGCCATCGCAGAAGATTAGTTAAGCTTGTAAGCTGCCGTAAGCAACCACCTGCCATCAGCCCCGAATGTATCGAGCTCAGATTTTCGTTAGTAAACTCATCTCTCATGAGCGGAATGATAGCGCGCGCTGCACGGACGGGATTTTTGTATGGAAAACCCTCGATTTGTATAGAAGCGCACTGACACGCGATATTAATCCGCTTATAGATATAGTAAGGGGCCTGTGCCTGCACTTGCCCATAATATTTGTAATTTTAGTCAGCATAACGTGACTGGGGGGCATCTCGCTCCGGGGGGCATCTCGTCGCGTAGGACTTTGCAGCGGCAGTAGGAGTTTGAAATTGGCCTAGCTTATAGGCTTGAATGGCGAGTGCAATTCTGCCTTCTTGATATATAGCTTCTTGCTATTATAGTATAGCCATTATCGTAATTATAGAGTCAGCGCATCGTAAATTAGGTGCGCGAACGAGATGCCCCCGGAGCGAGATGCCCCCCAATCACGTTAAGTCATAGGCCTTTTAGTCAGCTATAACTATTGACTAAGGGATCGTTCGGTTGCAAATGAGGTCCAGTTCATGATCGTTCGATCTGTGCGCCTTTTAGTGTCGCCCGTTTTGTAATTAGTGGCGGCCACTACCGTAGTTCAGTTGAATCTGTAATTGAGTCGATCGTTCGGTAGCCTCCAGATGAGGCTCCACATTTGACTTCGCACAATAGGTCATTGATTTTGGTAGGCGATTTGAGTGACCCCCTCTGCCACCAGGCCTCTATCGCGACTCCCTGCTTTGGTGTAGTAATGGAGCCTCCTCCTCGGCCAACGCCCTCTCTTAATAACTTTTTTTTTTTGGCGAAATAAGCAAGGCTCCGGGGGGTTATGGGCCAATTTAGACCCAATATCCATAAAATATCGGGTCGTCTCTCTAATCGATGAACTTTTCTTAGTATTTTAAGCCGTTGTGGTTGAGCGATTTCACCGCGAGTATAGCGAAAATCGTGGATATCGTCGGAGCTGGTAATAAACGTTGGAAAAGTGCCTCAGACGTGATTCCGGTGGTTTCGCACAAATGTAGTTAGTCAGCTTGCGGACCGATTGAAAACCCGCACCAACGGAATCACGTCTGAGACTGCTGAGGTAAGATGTACTTTGAATTCGTTAATCCCGACAGTGATCTATTTGGATCGGAACCTTTTTGGCGTGAATGGTTGGAGCCGATCTGCATTGGAGTGGATTTCGAGGCTTTGGAGCTCCAAAAGTGCGAGTACTATACCTAATATAGTAATAGCTAAGTCTAGTAGAGTTGTAACTAAGGCTAATAGAGCAATAGTAGGTAGGTGCGTAAGGGGGAGGGGCCGAAAAGGAAATTAAGAAAAGTAAGGGGTATGGGTGCGTGACCGTGTACAGCATCCTGGCGCATCCCGTGGTTAGCGTGTTTTGTCAACTTTCCCAAAATTTCCCTACAGAAAGGCCGTGCGAGAGTGGTTGCGCTAATCACCTGTACATATGCACGTGACTGTACGTGATATCACGTGCAGTTATATAATGATAAGATAAAAGAACTTCTGCTATAATCTAACTCTGTGCACGTGCCATATATCGACACTGGAGCTCTACGTTATTTTGGGGGTGGATTTGCCTTCAGATCCGTGCCACTCCGATCCAAATAGGTCGCTGAATCCCGATAATCATTTCCTCTGGGATCTGGCGAACGAAGAGGTATTCACGCTCTGGTTTATGGTAGATTAGTCGAAGAGCTGGGGCATATTTGGACGTAGATCGTGACAGAAACTTAGCTGTAGGTAATGCAAAGTTGATTAAGGCCGTTCAATAGGTCCTCGAAAGACGGAATGGGTTACACAAGAGATGCTGAAGCCAACAAGAAACCTCGAAAGTAGCTGCATAATGACAGGCCTCGCGAGTGCTCACTGCGCATAGAAAATATGCTATTTTTGACGATGTATCGAAAACTAGTTTCCTCGAAGGGAAATGGGGACGTTTAGATAGTAATTCCGGGTTGACAATCCGTAAAGGCTTTCCGACATCCCTCCACAGGCATGTGAGAAGGCGCTTTTCTGTTTTCCCCGCTTATTTGTATACATGAGGCTGCGCAACGATTCTGTGTGCTTCTGGGACGACGGTCCTATTCGACAATTTCACCGACGAGAGGAGAGCGACTGGAAAAATGATGGTTTCTCTAGCATATAATACCGAACGCAAACGTGTCTCCATATCCCTCTCGTCGAAGTGTTTGCTTTTGCGAGCTCGCGTCAGCGAGATGTGGTTGTTGTAAGCTTGCAATGCCGAACGAATCAGAGAACACCCGGCTTCGCGTCATCGGCATTTGACAAGGTTCCTCGGAACGAGGAATTTAGAATGATGAACTTGACTGCCATATTAATCAGCAGACCTCTTCACCATGTTCTCATGCCCTATTACACCCGCGGCGTGTCCTCTGCCTTTTATATGCGCCTATTTAGACAGGCAAGGGCTTCTGCTCCATATAGCACTGCGGGCTTCGCCACTCGCCTGGCGCGACGACTTCAACCGTAAATTTACTCGGCAACTAGCCAGGTATTGGCTGTTTAAGCAAGCATATCTGCTACTGTTCCTGGATCCCTCGTGGCTTTTGCCTCGGAGAAGAATACGCGCGGGATAATATCGACCTGTCATGGGGCTGCTGTGAGATTCACACTACTGTAACACATGCGCCCACTAACTTGCGTCTGAAGTGCTGTTGGAACCCCGTTGGACTGGCCGCAGGCGAAAAAAGTTGCAAGCCATGTACGATCCTGGGGAATCGAGGTACGGAGTACTCTATGGGGATGTAAAAGCCACGAACTCACGAATAATGTAGCAATTGCTTGCTATTTGGCGCGGGGCAAGGGGCAAAGAGAGAGATGCATTACTCTGGGGAGACGAGGTTTCATGCAGTCCTATTCAAGCCATCGCAAAATGTGGCTAATGGGGATTGTAGGTGGAATACTTGGTAGTATGCTACGACGACGAACATCACACGGTGCGACTATCTCTGCGTCAGGCAGATATACTGGCATGTCTGGCTGATGATGAGACGCTGCTAAACCAGGGAGGCGGCGTACCTGATGTGCAGCGAGGTCACGTCAAGTGAGCATGGGTAGTCATTTTAAATGATTACCTTCCACTAACTTCGATAGGGAAGGGGAAACAGCACCAGTCTTTCACCCAGAATTCGGTCGCTTCATGCTTGAAGCCACCCCAGGGAAACCGTGGGGCATTGGATTCAAAGATCTTTTGGATGTTGAACACAATATGAAGTGGCGGTATACTCAAATTAAGCTCAATTGCAGGCTATGGTTACGCTGATTAGCTATGCAGGCGAGCAATAGCAAAAGATCACATGGCTCCGACCGAGTATCCCATTACATTGACAACATTTCCTCGACTAGGCACGAAGGACTGTACCACCCCCAGTTATCCGATTATGGGAGAGAAGCTACGATCACAGTTCGTCCCCGACGAGATCGCAAACCCTCATATTCGCTTTCCAACGTTGGCGGCAAACATTCGTTCCAGGAGGGGAAGGAAGGTTGAGATTAATGTGCCAGTTTTCAGAGACGAGAAGACCCCATGGCCATTTAAAGATCCCACTGTGGACTACGATCTCCACAAATGGCCCGAAGATGATGATGTGCGTAATGGCGCCGCGAAGGACGGTTATATCTACATGGACGCCATGGCTTTTGGCATGGGAAGCTGCTGCCTGCAGATTACCTTTCAAGCAAAAAACATTGCAGAAGGACGAAAAATGTATGACCAGCTCAGTCCGTTGGGTCCGATCTTGCTCGCCTTAACTGCAGCCACTCCCATCTATAAAGGGTTCCTCGCCGATACGGATGTCCGATGGAACCAAATCAGCCGGGCCGTGGATGATCGTACACGAGAGGAACTTGGGGAATTGGTAGGATAAAGTGATGAAGTTTCTTGATTCTTGACTTATGTTTTATTAGCCCCTCAAAGACGACCGGTGGCGTGTTCCAAAATCGAGATATGCATCCAATTCGACATACATTTCACAGGATCCTCATCTACGGAAAGAATATTTAGACCCAAATCTGGTTATTGACAAGGACTTGAAGCAACGTCTATTGGACGGCGGAATGGACGATGTTCTGGCAACTCACTTTGCCCACCTGTTCATCCGTGATCCGATCGTTGTATTTGCGGAAGATCTTAAGGAGCTCGATCTCGAGAAGGCCGATCACTTTGAAAATCTCCAGTCCACTAACTGGCAGCATATGCGATTCAAGCCGCCACCGCCAGGCAGTGATACCGGCTGGCGAGTTGAGTTCCGTCCAATGGAGATCCAGATTACAGATTTCGAGAATGCGGCGTTCTCTGTTTTCATTGTCCTAATCACTCGTGCGATCTTAAGTTTCGACCTTAATTTTTATATACCGATAGCAAGGGTCTCGGAGAACATGGAGACAGCTCACATTCGTGACGCAGTCTCGTCCGAGAAGTTTTACTTTCGTAAGAATCCTTTCCCTTCTCGGTCAGGGAAGTCAGCAAATACTTCGGGCACGTCGACGCCAGCTGCCATCAGCCGGCCCTCTTCTCCTTTGGGTCCAGTAGAGGATGAGTATGAGCTTATGACTATCAATGAGGTCATCAACGGGCAGCAGTCTACGGAGGGCGGATTCCCTGGCTTAATCCCGCTCGTGGAGAGTTATCTGAATAGTATGAATGTAGATGTCGAGACCCGCTGCGAGCTGGCTAGGTACCTCGACTTGATCAGGAAGCGGGCCGATGGTACGCTGTGGACAACGGCAAAGTGGATCAGGAACTTTGTCGGCAACCACCCTAAATACAAAAAGGATAGTGTGGTAAACGAAACAATCAACTATGATCTAGTCAAAGCAGCAGAGACAATAACGAGAAACGAAGGACGGGATGGATCGGGTGCAGAGATGCTGGGCACCAGACGGTAGGGCATATGTATGCATTTCGACACGCTGCATTTCTTCTTAGAGTCTGTCGTTGCAGATTTGCTTTCAAGATATCACATGCATTAGTTGGAGCCATAGCATTAATGCTGGATTATGGGTGACACTGAAATGAATATGTGTAGTGGTGATGAAAGTATGCTTGGGGTTCCGGCGGAGGAGGTCGGGTGAGAGCCAACCAGCATGGACCAGTGCTTTCGGAGAAATCCACCACCCCCGATACAGGCCACTTTCTCGACCTGCTTACTCCCCATCGTCTTCCACTTCATCACGTTCTATTGTGGCAGGGTCGCAATAGTCATCACCTTTTCGCTCCTTAAATCTTCCACAAACGTAGCATCTCTTTCTCCTCTTGCATCCCAGACATCTCACCCTCTCGGTAAGACTCTTTGACTCTTCCCAGCAAGACTGCTGACTCTGGTGGTGCGAGAAGTTTTTCATTTCGCAAACTGATACATTGCATGCACAAACTCAGCGACGGGGCATATTTTGCGTCTGCGCACCTTTCTGCTCGTACCGGCAGCTTGTCTCAACACGGATTTTCTTTTCACTTTGTTAAAAACCAGACTTCATTCTCTGACTAAGAATTTCTTTCTCATTCCCAATCTGCATACCATTCTCTGACTACGACGATAACTTCTCACTTTCATTGAGCATCTATTTATAAAAAGCGACAACTCTACCTTTGCATCTAGTCATGGAGAACAGCGGGGCTGTGCCCAAAGTCGAGAGCAATGGCATTTACGGTACGGCTGCTGAAGGCGCCAATGGACATAGCGAACCTACAAAAACTAGCGCACTTGTTACATCTAATGGTGAAGCGCCAGAAAAAGCTACTACATCAAGGTGAGCCAAATGAAATGACTGGGATCTGGCGTGACCTGCAAGCTCAGCTTGCCAATGCATCGCCGGTTCAATTCCTCCAAGAAACATACTTTCTGTAGACCTGGCCCTTTTAAACTGCTCCGTTGGAGCATCTACTTAACTCGTCGACAAAGATGCTGATTCAGAATAGTTCTATTGAAGTGCCTGTTGCTCTTCTTTTTGGAACGCAGGATTCTCCAGACGAATATAATATTCCGGGTAGACAACTCGAGAAACTGCCACCGGAATGCCTAGCGAAGATTCTCGAGGAAGGCCAGACGCTAAATACTGGTACGGGCTTATCGGTATGCCGGTTAGGTGCTACTGAGTCGGTAGAATCTCTTCTGCGGGTGAAGCAATATTTAGCTCATGGAGACTACCTACCATTCAAGCCCTCTATGCCGTTACAAATTGTCGATGCGGCAGGAAGCATCTCAGAATGGTCTAGCTTGTCCACGAGAGCCGATAATGTTCACACTACGGATGCTACCTTTGATCTTTTCGTAAAGGAGATGAAATTATATGCCTTTGCAGCCGACCACAGTTACACAGAGCTTCGCGAATTCTCATCTAAGAAGCTTAGGACCGGATATCCGGTACTCGCTATGGAAACGCTTGCACTCCTAGAACATCTCTATATCCTTGCGGAAATATTACAAGATCAAGAACTGCTCACCTTTATGAAGGAATCTTCAGAACGTCATCGTGATGGGCTTATCGGACAACCCAGGTTTTTGACCATACTACGTCAATCAGTTGGCCATCACAATCCTCTAGGTCAAGTACTTCTTGAAGTACAGATAGCAGCTAGCCAGCAACAGCAGGTTGAACTGTTCCTGGAACGACAACTTATTAAACCAGAGCCACAGGCGCAGCCGCTCAGTATCGTCCCACAGCCAACGGACGGTCTACTAGCTCAAATCCATGAGGTACTGATCAAAGAGCGTCTTGTTGTGGCGAAGAGGGATGGATACGGCACTCTATTAGGGCAACCAGGAGGCTATGTGCGCAATAGAGACTTCACCTTTGAGGAGAACGAGCTGCTACTTGCAGACTATTCGAAGGAACCTTTTAATGGTAGAAAGAATATAACGGTAGAGAACGCGAAGGGTCAGAGAGGCGATATTCTTGGAAGCCTGGTATGGGCGGTTCCAGCTGGATTGGGTACGGTCCGTAAGTAAACCCGGTATCCGGTCGTAGGTCTGGACAAAGCGATTTCGGAGGGTTTTGTGGAACAGCCAGAGATTTAGTGTCCAGGGACTGATGAGTTTTCTTCTGCAGAGGGCTCGACCCACATCGGCAAGCCTGCCCCTGATCGGGAGACGCGTACTTTTGAGTCCCCTAGTACGGGATACCATGGGCACTATGCTCGTTCCCGCTCTCGCTCGCCCACGCGTCGCTATATGTAGACGCCTACTGGAGAGCATTATAATCATACGTTGCCAGCCGTTATTTTGAATTGGCTTAGTTTTGGGATGGGTCAAGGAGGAATTAATTACTTAAGGCGGAAAGATAACATCATGCAATGGCATGCATAAGAATTGTCGGGCGTCGAAGAGCATGCATGAAATTAGATGGATCGGATTCTTGGAACCGACGGGTAGTAGGTGACTAACATTTGTGCGATGGATATTTGCCACGTTCTGGCTTGGCTGGTCAAATATGGATCGTCTTGGCGATAATTTTCTTTTCTTCTAAATACGTTCCTGGGGGAGAGCTAGCTGAGAGGCTTTCCCACCACACATATTATCTTAGCCAACGTAAAAATAGCTTAGGGCGACATAGTAAATTGCATTGGAGAGGGCTTCTCAGGAGAAGCATTTTGCATAAGACGGCCAAGCAAGCCAAGGAAGAAGCGTTTCAACCGTTCCCTGTGCTGGTTCGAAGCTTGGTTTTGTGTGCCTGACAGGTGATAACCGTTCGCGAGATGAGATGTGCACGGTTAGGGCTGATGCAGGCTGGTTGAGACAGTTCCGGGCCTCCCAAACGGGCACCCCATTCAAATCCCGGAGATGAAACGCGACCGTCACCTTGACAGAATTTGACAGCGGCGCCATGGGCCAGTCAGGCCGGGCATGAAAAACGGTTTCTCGCGCAATTGATCGTGGAGGAGACGCCGGGGCTGGGGAAAGAGGGTTTTTTTTTCCTCTGCTGCTGACTGTATTCAAGGCGATGTGCGGAGGCAAGCCTCTAAGCGCCATAGAGGTCGGCGAATCTATTGGGAATTGCCGGATCGGCTGAACCGGCCGTCGAGCGCTTTCTCAGCTGCAGGTTCCAGGCCACCTCTGGTCTTTGCCGTACAGCTTCGTTTCGAGGGCTTCGGGTTGACCTCAGCCGCTCTAGCAAAATCGGGTTGGCCTCATGAAAATCAGGGTCTGTACGGGGTTTAAGTTTATGGATAAGTTCACATTGACTCAGAAGACTTCCGAAGCCTTTCAGGTGCGGATCACGAAGGCCGATTGGGTCGCGACGGCTCCCCGAAGCAAGCCTTTGTTCAGAACGTAGCTGTCTATCTGAACGGGCCCTTGGGTTTGGGCCGTAGCGGTGCAGCTTGAGAATCTGCGGGCCCTCCCTCTCCTTCATGCACAGAGAAAATTTTTGCAAACAGCACCTGGCGGTAGGTATGGCTCATCGCAATCGACATCAGGAGGACAGGAATATGCAGGCCGTTATTCTAACATCACTGTTGCTGCTGGTTGAAGGCGCATAGAGGCCGCGATGAGTGGATGGAGGGCGGCCACGATGGCGAAAGAGGAAATCCTTTGAGGAGGCTGCATGCTTAGGCGCCCACTAGAAGCCCAGCGCAGAGCTCGCGGGCCGTCAGTGGAACAGATAGACGCTGTTCACTTCTTTGAAGCCGGTGAGGTGGGTGGTGTGCATGCGCTGGCTCTTTCAAGTCGCAAGATATGAGCCATTGCCTCTCGGACAGTGGGCGTAAGCAGGACAAAGAGCAGGCCGAGGACGCGTTGAACTTCAGATTTTCATCACGAAATTAGGGCGGTGGGCACTGTGATTTGCCAGGCTTCGCAAGGGCCGCAAGGGCACACTTGGGCAGTATAGGGGCCCCGTGGCGTTCAGAGGTTGGGTTCGCGTTTGGTTGGCCCACTTTCCCCTACTAGCCTTTCCGCCAAGGCTGAAGGCTGCACACCCCGACAGTCTTTGCATCTTCACTCTCTCCATCCCCATCGCTCTTCTCCCCTCCACACCCATCCCAACTCCCCTTCACGCAGCCCTTCTTTTCCGCCTTCTCCCTCCCGCCCTTTCCTTCTCTCTCGCTCTCTCTATTCCTCCTAGCCGCTGCAGCTCGCTCTTGCATCTATTGCGTCTTATTATATACCGTCCTCGGACTCAGCCTTAATCAGCCCTTTGCCGAGCGCGCCTGCGTCGTCGCTCCTTGTGCTTTGCAGAGCAAGCAAGACCTGCCGCATATCAACCGTGACGCCTAGTCCAGCTTGCTATCTAAACCCGTCCTTCACGGCTTCTTCCTGTATCCACTTGTCAATACCGCTGCTTCTTTCTCTTCGCTTCAATCTCTTCGGCCTTGTCGACCGAGCCTTCTTCGACCGGCCTCTGGACCTCTTTTTGCCTCCAGCCCTCGACGCGTCTGTCACTGCCCACTTGCCTGTTGGCTCAGCGACTCGCATTGTCCATACCCATCGACGAAGCCCGTCGGCCGGCCTTACGATTTTCAGACTTTTAACTAGCCGGATCTTATGATCCTTAATCACCTAATCTTCGCAAGTCAATCCTGACGTCTGTCTTCCTGGCAAACGTCTGCTGTACAACATAACATCGGTTCACGCTCGGGCATACTTCAAAGCGCTTCAAACACTCCCTCAAACGAGCCGTCCGTCGGTTATCCTGTCACGCTCCGTTTTTTGTTTCGATCCATTATCATTCCTGACACCATCTGCGTCATCTCTTCCTCTACAGCTTTACCTTTTTCACGACGAACTGCTTCTTAGACCACCGACCATAATGAGCTTGGACGCTGGCGGTCTTGCTCAAATGACTTACAATAACTTTCAGACAAACGGCGGTCTCGGCCTTCCGGGCGCCGGCTTTGCATCTCGCGGCAAAGGCGCTCAGCTCAAGCGTCTCAGTGTCGCTTCTCCTCCAAAGATAGCTTCTATTAGCGAGCATCAAGTTGAAAATCCTACTCCTAGAACTAGTAGATCTCACCTTCTTGCGGGACTCCGCACTGCTCCGAAGACTCCTACTTCCGCGACCGGCCCATCATCCGCTCCTTATCATATGGGCCAGCAACGCTTCAGTGGTTCGGATTCTTCCAGATATGCTAGACACGGTTACGGTGGGCTTAATAACGGGGTGCCTCAGACTGCAATTGCCTCTGGCTTTTCTGGGGCTGGCCAGAACCAGTTTAGTCTGGGACAGGGACAGCAGATCTATTCCCTTCCAGAGCAAGTCTTGGCGCCACCACCTGTCCAGTTGGAGGATGAGCAGATGGACCCTAGCGTAGTCGCGCAGCTCGTGGCTACGGAGATGTATCTTCAGCAAAGGCAGCAGCAGCTCCAGCAGCAGCTCCTCAATCTCACGGCCCAGCAATTCCAAGGCATGAATCTCAACTCGAATGGCCTGCGCCAGTCGCAGCAGTTCCCTGCTACGCCGTTCACTCCGAACATGAATTTCTACAACCAGCAGGTGAGCAACGCGCAAGCGCCCCAGGAAACTGGCCAACCGGGTGTCTATCTGGTCTTCAACCAAATGACTGGTCAATACAACTATGTTGTCGACCAGATGTACCAGCATTCGCAGCAGCTGGCTAACTCGCCGCCTCCGCCAACGCCGAGTTACACCTCGTCGCCTCCAAAGGTAAACACGCCAACCTTCCGCGCCGAAGTATCTCCTCCAAATGAGATGAGCTCCAGCCCTTTCACATCTCGCAGCTCATCCCCTCCTAAGAAATCACCGAGTCCCCCGCAGGAGGTGGTCCCTCTTCCACCACCATCCGCCAATGCTTTCCGCCGTGGCCACAAAAAGGCATTATCGTCTCTCGTTTTCAACAACGTCCATGACGCTTCTAATGAAGGACCAAAATCCCGTTCAGCAGGCTTTCCTCAAACGCCTAGCACCGGTACCTTTGGACCTGGTCAGGCTCGCGCTGGTGAGCATCCTATTCGTCAGCCTCGTAATCCTCCACCGTTCGAGGAGCTTCAGGTCAGCCCAACGACCAAGCATGAGGGCAGCAAGAACTTTGCCACTCGTCAACGCCGTCGTGCTGTCCACAGCCTTGTCCGCGCTGGAATAGAGCGCCGTGGGGCTCGCACTGGCAGTGGTGGAAGCATGACCCCGGTCAGCGAGACTGATATCGCCTTTTCACTATCGTCTGACAACGACTCTGACAGTGTGCACAGCGGTGGAAGCGGTAGCCTGTCTGGCAAGCCTAGCATTGGGAGCCTCCGTGCCGCAGCCAATGGCGCCATTGGCTCGGAGAGGAAGGAGATGAAGGAACGATCTCGTGATTGCACCGGCATTGACGGATGCTACACTGCTAATAGCCTTAGCAGCGACGAGGGAATTGGAATCGGTGGACAACTGGTTGAGGTTCGTGTCGAGGAACCAAAGTCAGCCTCGGGTGAGCGCCGTAAGACGCCTTTGCTCGTGTTGACCAGCGCCGAGAAGCGGAAGAGCTCAATGTTCTAAAGGAACTAATTCGAAAGCAGTGGGGGGAAGGTTGTGAGACCCTCCCTACTCGGGTAGATCTTGAGTTGGGGTTCTCAATTGTCCATATTGTGCGGTTCCCTTCCCTTTGGAGGCACCGCAACGCTTTTACGGCCAATCATGATTTCCCTTTTCTTGTTATTCCCTGTTTATTGCGTAGTTTTTTTTCGGTGCAGATGGTAGGAGAGGAGTCTGCATTTGGTTCCTGGTAGTTCTCCATTATTTCATGACACTTCTCTTCTCCGCCGCTTCGGCTCTTGAAGGTGTCTGATTGCTCAGCAATGAGGCGTCTCAAGTGCTAAAGTGCCTCCCGCCCCCGCCCCCTTACTCCACCCTTGTTCCTCAAGTTACGTGATTCCTGCTGTAACGAGCATGCGGTCGTGTGGCTTCCCTTTCTGAAAAAATGGACACTTTCCTGTTAGGCTTGGTGTGGGGATCCTTTTAGCCGGTAGTGTTTGGAAGATGGGAAGGGGGCGTCAGCGAGGGACTTGGAAAAAAACCACAACGATACTCCGGCCTGCGGCTGGATGGATCCTTACACTCGTTTCATTCTTTTCTACGAGTCTCTGTGGCGCTCCCTTCGGGCAAGCATATCTGGGCGATTTCTGCGGTGGGAGTTTTGTTCCTTTGCTTTTTCCCTCCTTTCTTCAACTTTACAGATAGGGCGGTCTAAGGCATCTTCAAAACGGTGAAATGGTAGTGGCTAGGGTTTGGACTTGATAGGAATGTAGGACGAAAATGCGACCACTCATTTGAAGCGTATTGGATTTTGATTTTGCGTGTGACGTGAATATCTATCTCGAACACTGGTATTGCGAAGTTGAGCGGAACTAGGTTTGCATTCGCGATGCCGGGCTGCTAGGTTGACAATCCGCTGAAAGTCTTCTAGAACCTCTTAAATACATAAAGGCCATGTCCCTGTAGCTATTACTATAACTCTATCTCGCGCTTCTAAACCAACCGGCACCGATCTCCCTCAATATCCCAAGGGCCTGACCCTCCGCAGCCCCACCAAGCGTCACACCCCACTTAGCGTCACCCCCACCATCACCAAAATTTCAACCCGCACTCGCCCTCCAACACCACGCACACGCGCTCAACAACTCAACCCCCATAACCACACCACAGCCTACAATCACCCATATCAAGCCGCCTACCGCCCTCACCACGTCTCTCATAGTCACACACCCTCCACCACCACCACACCACCACACCACCATGCCCTCTCCTCCGCCCACCGCCAGCAGCCCGCCAGCAGCACCGCCACCGCCACCACCACCCTCGCACACCCTCCCCGCCCCCTTTCTCACCTCCACCACCCCCCTCACGCCCCTCGCCCAAGGCGCCGAAGCCCTCCTCTTCCGCACAACTCTCCTCTCCCCCACCACGCCCTGCGCGCTGAAGGTCCGCCCCCCGAAACCGTACCGGCACCCGACGCTCGACAAGCGGCTGACGAAAGCGCGACTGCTGGCGGAAGCGAGGGTGCTGGTGAAGTGCCGGCG
>Ga0307507_10002337_pt1 | contig 40207 bp, 9 predicted proteins | sample 7_EM_MG_FD_207223 | JGI IMG/M metagenome (GOLD analysis project Ga0307507, IMG submission 207223) | Populus trichocarpa ectomycorrhiza microbial communities from riparian zone in the Pacific Northwest, United States - 7_EM | ecosystem: Host-associated > Plants > Roots > Unclassified | place...
CCTAATAACTCTACAGGAGTAGAGTACAGTGTGTAATACTAGCGCGTCCGTAGGTTTATTACGGCAGCAGTGGTTCCCAAGGAGGTCAAAAAGTAAGGTAGTAGAGCACCACTGGTGACTTATAGGCAACTCGCAAGCGAGCCCTAAAAGGCGGGGAGACGGATCACAGGGTTTTCTTAAATAGAGTTTTCTCCCTATATGTATATAAGGAGTAGTCCGCGTGGGCCCAACAGGGATCCGAATCGGACGTTAAGCAATGAATAATATATATAATATATATAGAAATATAGAAATATAGAAACGTAAGGGATATACTAATGTACTAATATACTAACGTACTTAGTTATTACTATGAGAAGGAGTTATATATTTAAAGGACTATAGTTTCTACCTAGATAGTTGCTTTCTTTATAGTAAATCTTAGAATATAATTAGAGTTAATCTGTTAGGTAACCACTCTACTAGTTATTATTATATTATTAACTTCTTGTTCACCTATATACCTAGCCTATTAGTAAGTCTACCGTAGTATTTCCTATAAGGCTTTATTACAACGAACCTAATTATCTAAATATTAGGCGCTAGGTTTATAACGGAGTTTTAGACAACTAGAGGCCTTAGCCAGTTAGTTTATATTCTTTTTCCGTTTATTATATAAATACCTCTCTAAGTCCTCTATACCTCCTTAGGTAGGTACTAAGTAGCCCCTAAAAAGCCCTTAGCCTTAACTATATTATAAAAAAACCTATCTAGCTTAGATTAAACCCTATTAGATCTAAATTTGCCCTTAAAGGGTTCTAATATATTTATTACTAGCTTCCTCCTATATAGCTTCTAAGAGCCTTATAATAGCTTCCCAATATCTATCTTAAAGAATATTAGTATAGGGCTCTTAACTTTCTAAACTTAGGCCTAGGAAGGCTCCGGCTATAGAGGTAGTATTAGCACTAGTAACTAGTATAGGTTTCCTAATAAGCCTTAGGTCTTAAGTTAGTGTTTAGGTTAGATTACCTAAAGGGGTAGGCCCGCTTAGCTCATAAGCAGTCTATATACTACTACTATACTAATTATAAGCCAGTAGTCTTCTGAGAGGGTTTTAGCTAGGTCCATAGTTAAATATATTAATATATTTCTCTGGCATTTTTGGCTTAAAGAAAGATCTTAGAGTTACTTTTAGCGCTTAGTCTTTTAATTGGCCTAGGTAAAGCTAGAGGGGTTCTAGTTGCTCTCTAGTAGTATTATATCTGTTATAAAGGGTATCTGTGTTTTCCTTAGTGGTAACTATAGGTATATAAGAGTCTTTAAGCTCCTAATACATCTAGGTATTAGGGCTCGTTTAGCTATCTTGCCCAGAGGTTTATATTATCGCAATCTTTCGCTATTAGAGGGACCTTCCTACCTTAATACAACGGCTTTCTATAAGGTATCTATAGAGTTTCCATTTAGGTCGTCGCGAAGTTTTTTAAGGGAGAAATAGTAAATATAAATGTTTGTATCAACTTAATAATACAAGTGAGTTATATCCAGGGGCACGAAATACGTATAGTATCGTATGCTCTTTTAGATGGTGGTGACTGTTGATTCTATTAAGGTAGACTATATGGTCTATATACTAACGCGCCTCCCCCCTAATTAGTCAGCACTTAAGTAGTTAGTGCACCGAACGCGTAACTACGCGTTTAGTATACCACATGCTGTAATTATATACTGGCGGTACTTGAAGATAGACCCACTTGTATATAACCTCCGTAATTGCTTTAACAGAGCTGTAAAACATAAAAGAAATATATAGGAAATCCCTCCTAAGGTGCCTTCCGGGCTGCCTTCCAAACGGTGCTCCAAGCTAGCCGTAAGTCCTGCTTACGGTCCGTAAAATAAACCGTGCGGCCTTCTAACGGGCTGTAAATAAACCGTACGGCCTTCTGACGGGCTGTAAATGAACTATAAGTGCTCCATTAGTCTTGTTCTACCCATTTTATAACCCTTAGGTTGAGCTTATTTATATTAATTAGGGTTTTAAGAGCTTGGCACAGCTTTGCCTTAGTTATAGCGTCTGCTGGGTTGTCTCCACTGCTAATCCATTTAACCTCCGCAATCTCACGTCGTTTATAGGCCTGACGTAAGTATATTAGGTCGACTATAAGCCTCTTCTCTTATATCATACCTAGTTTAACTAGGCAGTCGTAGAGGGACTTTAAATTAGTGTATAAAACCAGGGGTAACTGCTTCAATTATAGGATCTTCTAAATTATTAACTTAATTGCGGCTCCTATATTAAAGCCATGGGCTAGTGCGTACAGTTTAGAAGCTAGTATACTGCGGGTTATTTATTTGCATTTAATTAAGGACTAATACAGTATATTTGCGTCTTAATTATAGTCTATAAGTACAATTACAAAGCCAATTTATAATAATAGGTCTTTGTTATTAGCAAAGAAGGCGTCCGTAAATACTAGTACGCTAAGGGAATTTAGGTCTAGTGGTACGAAAGTAAGTCCTCTTATTACATTATCAATTTGCCACTAAATACGCTTATTTAGCTACTTAGTATTTTCCTCTTACAGATCTGTTACCTGGGCCGTAAAGAATAAATCATAGGCAGATTCGGGTTAACAGACTATGGCAATATAGGCGCCTTTTGTACGCTATACAACGTATTAATCCTTTATATTTACGGTCTTATAGGTCTCTCCATAGGAACTAGTAAGGTCTGTAGGCTTTGCTATAACAAGCCTTAGGTTTTAAGCTTGGCGTTCCTAAGTTAGCTAGATTAAGTTGCCCTTTTATATAATTAAGCCTCCGTTAAACTTAATTAGGGTCTGCTTAGTTAACTACTCTTATGGCTTTACTAGGAACTTAGCCTTTTATAATTTAGTCTCTTCGGCGTCCGCAAAAGTCCAGTCCGCTAAGAAGAGGGTATCGTCTGTTTAGAATCCAACAATACTAAGGCCGTTTAATAGTATGTATAGAAGGCAGGGGTTATAGGTCAACTATTCCGTTTTAAGTTTATAGACATAATACTAGTGGTATGTCTTAAACTAGTGGTTTCCAGCTTCTGGCACTCTGTAAAGGGGTTTTACAACCCGTAAAATTGTTCCTGGTTATAGGTTGAGCTTAAGGGGTAGTTATATAAAGATATTCCTACTTAGGTAGGTATTAGACTGCACATAGGCTTGTAAAATATCCTATAAGTAGAGGGCTACGGGTTTAGTTTACTATAGTCCAGGCGTAAATATAAGTATAATCCGTTAACTAACTTATTAAATTATAGGCAATTGCGTAAGGACTAAACCCTTTCCCTAGTTATTATAAGCTTATACAACAAGCCTTAATTTCTTAAAGGCTTTGTTAGTACTAGGGTGCTTAATTTCGTTAACAAAGCATAAGTTGAATATACGGACGCCTTACAGAACGTCTTTCTCCATTATAACCGCAAAGACGCCCTTTTCAAGTAGTCCATTAATCTCTTTGTGTCGTAAGTCCATAAAAGGGGTTTCCTATACTAGAACTAATATATCCGTAGGCGGAGGTTGCCTTACAGATATACTTACGGAGGTTAGGTAATTCTCCGTTATAGGGTTCTTTTAGGGGCGTCCTTAACCACGCTTTACAGTAGGTTTAGTAGGTTTGGTAGGTTTTTAAGGAACTTCTATAGTAGGTAGAGGTGCTTCTAGTTTGTCTAGTTTAGCGGGTGCTTCTAGTTCGTCTAGTTTAACAGTACGGGTATTTTTAGACTAAAAGTAGGGTTTTACGGATATGCTTCTAAAGTTAGTTGGTCCACTAGGGAGTTATACATAGTATATTTTATCTTCTATAGCTAGTAGATAATAAGGTCCGGTCCAATTACCACTCTTACGCCACATAAGGACTTTAGAATTAAGCGGGAGGTTATATACTAAGGTTATATTAGGTCCATTACGGTAGTATAAAGCGTTATTAACAGTTTATTTAGCCCGTAATTTAACTATTTTGGCCATTACCTTCCGTATTACAGCTGCTCGTTCTGTAATGGACAGGGCAGGAGGGCCTAAGTTATTTATTCTTAGGTAGGCTCCATAAACCAAGAGGGTAGGTACTAGCCCGTTAGGGCTAGCGGTGTTATTAACGGCTTTTATAGCCATCTGTAAAGCTAGTTCCTTTTAAATATCCTTATACTCGTCTATAATAATCTAGTAAGCTCTTTATAGAGCTAGGTAAGCTTGCTTAATAAGCCTAATAGACTAGTGCGCCTTAACTAGAACAGCTTTTGTTAAAATAGCCATAGCTATAGCATACTATTGGAATTCCTTGCTAATAAAGTTCCTACTAGCGTTGTAGGTAATGTACTTAGGGGGTCCAACATATGTATTAATCTAGCAGGTCCATAAAATGTCCCAAGTATATTTTACGGATATATTTTGCAACTAATAGGCGGCTTAATAGCGGGTTGCCTTATCAATTATATATAATACTAGGCTGCCGTTAATGTATATAATATCTACGTATACTAAGTGGTTGAAATTAAGGTCTTTATAAAGAGTAAACTTAAATCGGCCTAGGGAACGTCCATATTTCTAGTAGAAGGAGCAGTATTTAGTTAGGTAGTTAATTACCTTCCTATTAACATTGTTATGTCCAGAACGTTTAAAAACTCTATGCAGCTTTTCAGCTAACAGGTGGCCGAAACGGTGGTATAGGCGGTGGATTTCCATACTGGTAAGGTAGCACGGGTTATAGTCAAAAGATTCCTAAATATAGGTCCGTAAAGTCTCTCCCTATATAAGGAACGGGTGTCCAAATCGTCGTGTAATTAGTAGGGTAACATTCTTACTTCTTAGGGCAGTTATGGGGCCAATTAGGGTATCCATAACATTATTATAGTAAACCTATAGTCTGTCTATGTCCGCAAGGCAGAGTAGGAAAGGGGTGTCTACTTTTACTATATAGAAGTTAACTAGGCTAATTAGAGTCTTAACTTTAACTAATCTAATTAATACGGTTGAGCCAATGCCAAATTGGACATTTACAGCCCCAGTTTACATAGTATTAATATCCATATTGTCATTTACAGTGGTCTTATATGCAAGGTATTATCCGTAACCTATAGTAGACTTCTTAGAGGCACCTATATTAATTATAACGCCATAGAATTCTTTGGGGGTATAGCGTTCTGTGGTAATATATGCAAATGGGTCCTGTTCGCGGTCCGTAATATCCATAACAGGTCCAACGGGTGTGCTTATAGGCCAGTTTCTAGGTGCAATTGAGTGTGTAAAGGAGTGGTCGGCTAATACGGTCGTAATATTAAAGGCTTGGCTGTCCGTAAAAGGTCTAAAAGTAGTTAAGAACGTCTCTAAGGTCTCCTATTTCTAAGTATCTAAGTTAAAGTTAATTATAAGGGCTTCTATTAACTTGTTAAAAGACTCTTCTACTTCCTCTTCTTTATAGTCTAAGATAAACTAGTTAATCCGTCTGTTAAATCTCTTCTTAGACTTATTGCGTTCTTCCTAGGTATACCTTATAGACTAACATCCTTCCTTACCACATACAAAGCACCTCTGATTGGTTTATCTACGGGGGTATACTTTTATATGGGAGTTGCTATAGGGGTTACGGGTAGGACCTAGTTAATGCGGGTACTACTAGCAGTAGTAATAGTCCGTAAAGTAGGCATCTAAGTTAGTTTGCGGATTTTATAGGTCTGTAATAAAGGCTTAAGTACTGCCTAGCGGGTTTAAGGCTTTATACATTGCAATAGAGGACTATAAATCGTTAATAAGGCCAGCTACGGTGTCTGCGGGCTTATAATAGGCGTATTTATAGGGTTCCATTTCCTAGCAAGCCGTAATAAGTTTATTATATAGGAAGTCGTCCGTTTGAAGTTTGATATTAAGACCGTGCTATAGGTAGCGGAGGTCTTTAATAAGGATTTGCAGGCACTCTATAGTTAATTTTTTAGTGTTCTTGTCCATTACGGTCCGCAACTTAGTTGTATTCCATTAGGTAAGGATATTACGCTTATATTCTAGTCCTTTAAAGTAGTTACGTGTGGCTTCGCATAGCTTGTTAAAGGGAGCACTAAGGGGGTTACTCTTAAGGTTAGTATAGTAGTGGTCAAGTACTAGGCCGCGTAGTATAGTAGAGTAGGCTTAGCTAAACTTCTATTTAGAAATATCAGCCTTCTAACAGAGGTCCGTAAAGATAGTCAGTTTAAAGTCAAAGTTGTCGTTTTCACCGCTATACTTGGATTTGTCGGTGTAGAGCTTAGCTAGGTTAGCCAGTTCCTTGCTATAGGTCTTTGCTTGGGTGGTTTGCGGATCTATAACTTAAACAACAGAAGGGGTTTGGTCCGTAATTTGGGTTACAGGGGTATTGCGGTCCGTAACTTAAGTACTGGGTATACTTTGGCCCGCAAGATTAATTCCAAAATCGCTTAGGTTTATAGGACGAATTTAGTAGAGTAGGTTAAGTATAAGGCCAGCAATCCTATTAAGTTTAGAAGAAGTAAAGAGTTTATTAGTTTCTTTAACCTAGTCTAGGATTTCCTCTTTAGTCTATTCCGTTTGGTCCTTCTCATATATTATATTATATAAGGACCGTGCAACAGTAACTTATTTATCCCTTTTAATCCATATACCTTGGTCACGTAAAAAGGTCCATAGATTACAGATAGTAGTAGGGTTGCAGGCCTTAAAAATAGCTTCTATAAAGTCCACAAAGTCTTCCTGGTATTGCTCCTATAGGTTATCATTTATAAGCTTAAAGTATTCGTACTTATAAATAAAAGATGTAAATAAATAATTCAGTCCTTAAGCCAGCTGCCCTTCTAAATAGAGTAGAAAGGATTTAAATATAAGGGGACTTTGTAGATATGGGGCTATAAGGACATGATTGTGGAATAAAATAGATTAGTAAGAGAGACAAATCCTTAAGGAGGTAAGGCCTCTAGAATTATAGACTATATGCTACGGGTATATGCCTTTAGCACGTAACTGGCGACCATTTAAGGGGCGTCTAAAGGTTGCCCTAGGGGCAACCCGAGGCGTCCGCAATAATATCCCTTATAAAGACTCCGTAAATTAAAACTATAGGGTTAAGTATAGGCATTAAAAATAGAACCGTTTCGCTATTATAATAGGAATCCTAGAATCTTGTAAGAGAAAGCTTATAGGGATCTATATAAGAACTACTAAGGATATTATCCAAAAGACGCTGTTTAAAAAAGAGTAGTAGTACTAGGAGAAAAGGCCCTAGGAATATAAAAGGGTTCCCTAAAGATAAAAGAAGAGTATTTGGTCTAGTACTAGAGATACGTAGTAGAGTTAATAGTATAAAGAAAACCAAAAAGATAGAGAGTAAAGAATTAGAAATTTTAAGAAATTATAAAGCACCTATAGGAGCACCACCCGTTTATTATATATGGGGATTATAATAGTATACTACTTTTATATAAACTCTTACCAAAACTAAAAATAAAGGTATCCCTAAAGTATAAAGTTAATTCCCTATACTAGGGCATCCTAAAGGCGCTAGAGAGGTACTATATAAAGCTATTCTATAAAAAGAAAGAAAGAATAAGATAATAACTTAAATATTAGAAGTAGTAATAGGAGCCTCCTCCTCTATCTTATTATTATTATTAATAGTATTATTAGCACTCTCCTCCCTAAATATATTAGTATTCTTATTAATATTTTTTTTTAAAGCGGCGGGAACTAGACGGATTACTATAGGTGAGGGACTAGCGGAAAGAACATTTATCTTATTACTATCTTTAGTGTTATCCCTAGGTTCTAAATTAGCATTTAGGCAGGGATTAGAAAGTTAGTATAACGGGCTTATATAAATGCTTCTAAACCAAAGCTTGTAGATTGCTACCATACAAGAATACTAAGCTAAGGAGAAGAAGAAGACTGGTAGAGACTGGCAAGGTACAAAGGGGTCGTTAAGGCGCTAGTAGTAAGCGAGCCAATAGCGACTTGGCAGAATTTGGCAGAATTTGGCAATATAGCAGGTAACACGCTCTAGCACTGTTACATTACCCCCCCCTCCTAAAAAAGCCTGCCTTTAGGCTTTGTCCGAGCTCTTTATTGTTATTTAAATTATTATAATTATCTAACCCCTCTTCCTAGCATTTAATCCAGCTATTTAACTTATATAGTGGTCCGGGGAGGTCTAGGTAGGCTAGGTGGAAATCTTATAGCTTATAAGGAGAGTACTTAAAATTGGATATAGGGTACCATTTTAGATCTTCGTTATAACCTACCTAGCTCGCATGGTATTTTAAGGTACTACGGTCCTTCTTAACTACTAAAATCTCTTTAACTTCCCATTCTTTGTCCTCTGTAATTTAAATTAGCGGTAGGGGATTGTTGTACTGTCTAGATAACGGGTTGTCTATGGCCTTCCGTAGTCAGTTTAAAGAGAAGATAGGGTGGATCTTTATTAACTCTAGTAGCTTAACCTTAAAAGAGTGCCCTACCTTCTTAGGGATTTTATAGGGGCCAGCTATTTAGTAGTCTAGTTTATAGCTTAGCCTCTAGGTCTTCTAGTTCTTTATTAATACCCATACCTTATCTCCTATATAGAAGTTTACCTTGCGACAATATTAATTTATATTGGACTCTTTCTTTTCTTATACTCTTTTTATAATTGCTTAGGCGGTTTCCTAGGTTCTGTGTATTCTCTTAGTAAATACCTAGGCCTCTTTATAGCTAAGGCGTTCGTGGGCTGTTATAGGTCCTATAGGTCTATCCCAATTAAAGGATATTCGTGGTTTGTATCCGTAGAGTAGCTTAAATGGCGATATTCCTATACTATTATAAGGGAGCGTAAGCTATGCGTAGTCTATTATAGGTAGTAGTTCTAACTAGTTATCCTAGTAGTAGCTAATAAAGGGGCGGAGTTGCTAGTTAAGGTACTAGTTTATAATCTTGGTTTAGCTGTTAATCTAAGGGTAGAATATAGTAGAGAGCTTAATCTAAATTCTAAGGATGTGGCAGAATTCGTTCTAGAAGTCTAATATAAATTAGGGTTTACGGTTAGAGATAATTAACTTAGGAGCGCCATGGATCTGGTAGATATTGTTAATATATATACGGGCTATATCCTTTATGGTTATAGTCTTAAAGCAAGGGAGGGAAATAGCTTACTTACTTAGTCGGTTAACTACTACAAAGGCCATGTTGTAGCCGTATTTATCCTTTAGGAATAATTTAAAGTCCATTATAATATATTGCTAAGGGCGTTTAGGGACTGGCAGTAGTTACAGCTATTTAGGAGTTCGGTCCCTAGGGGTATTTATATATTTATAAGCATAATAATTTCTAATAAATTGTTTTATATCGGATAGGAGTTCTTACTAATAGTAATAAGGCGATAATAGTTAGTAGATCTTATCTCTACCAAAATATGCCGTAGAGACTTAATAGTAGGCTTTACGGATTAGCTCTATTTATAGGTTGTTAATATCTAGAACTATAAGCCGTTCTTAGTATAGGAGCAGTCCGTCTTCTATTTCTAAATTAGGGTTACCTCCTATAGCTTAATCGCGGAGGGCTTTTAGGGACTTAGCTATACGGTTTATAGTTAGAATGCGATTAATTAGTCCTATTAGTTTATTTAGGGCCTTTCCTTCTATAGGTGCTACCTTATTCTATTTAGAGCTTAGTTCCTTAAGAATATATAGGTCGAGCTATTTGGTACGGAGAAGGGCGCGTGTCCAATACTAAGCCTTTAGCTTATCTTATAGCCCCACGTCCTGTTCTTTCTAGGTTAGGGTATTAGCTTTAGCATTTTGCCTATTAAGGTGGTATATAATTGTAAAAAAGAATTAGGAGAGTATTTTGGCCTACCGGGCCTATTAACTAGTAAGTTGTTTTGTTATTATAAAATACTTAAAGGCTTTGTAATTGGTATAGACCTTAATCTAAGAGTCTAAGCTTTTAAGCTCTACGCGCCACTAGGATAATAATTATATAATAGCCAACATTTCCTTATTATATACTTTGTAGTTGTACTTAACTAGGGCTATTATTTTTAAGAAGAATATAATAGGGTACTATTTACCGTCTAGGTATAGCTGTAAGAGGACTCCCACTACTACCCTATTAGAGGCGTCCATTTCTAGCATTAATTTAAGGTCTGGGTTGTAGTAATAAAGGATTAGGGAGGAGATAAGTCGGTCCTTTAACTCCTTAAAGGCTTTTATACAGTTATCGTTAAAGATAAAAGACGTGTCGTTCTTAGTTAGTTGTATAAAAGGCTTAGCTATAACTCTATAGTTATAGATAAACTAATAGTAGAAATTACAGAAGCTAAGGAAGGACTGGATTCCCTTTATAATATAAGGGGGTTTCTAGTTGTGGATTGCCTTAACCTTCTTTAGGTTAACTTTAATCCCTTCTATATTAATAATAAACCTAAGGTACTTTATATATTTTACTCTAAATTCGCATTTTTTTTATATTAACCTATAGGCCTATATTTTATAGTCTCTCTAGGACCTTCTTAATATAAACTTAGTGCTTAAGTTTGTTATCTAAGTATATAAAAATATCGTCTAGGTATGCCGTATAGAATTCGTTAAAGTAATTAAAAAGAATATTATTTATATACCGTTAATAAGTAGCTGGCCTATTTATTAGTCTAAAAGAAAGGACTTTATATTTATAAGACCCATAATAGGTACAGAACGTTGTTAGATCTTCTAATATAGGGTCTATCCTAATTTGGTAGAAAGGTTGGCGGATATTAAGCTTAATAAAGATTTTAGCTCGGCTTAAACGTATAAGGGTCTTATTAATTAGGGGGAGAGGGTAATAATCTTTTTAAGTAATAGCATTTAGTTTCTAATAGTCAATGTAGAAACAAAGGCCTTTATTAAATTTCTTTATAAATAGAATAGGGGAAGTAAAAGGGGCCTAACTTAGCTTAATAAACCCCTTATAGAGGTTATTAATTAAGTACTACTTAGTTACTTTTAGTTACTCCATAGTTTATTAATAAAGGGGGCTATAGCTAAGAGAGTTATCTGCCTCTAGTTAAATCTTATAATTATAGGTTTAGTAGGGGGGCAGTATATCTAAAGCTGCTTTTAAGAACGCGTCTTTATAGTTTAAGAGGTATATAGGGAGGAGGCGCTTAACTAGCTCCTTATTAGTTTTCTCTACTAGCCCTTTTTCCTTCTCATTAATAATCCAGTTAATTTTATATAAGCTAGTTATAAAGACCTTATTATCCTTTTAATATATATTAAAGTAGAAACTAATAGCGCTAATTGCCGTAATATCTACTATAGGGGGGTTATATAATAGTAAGGGTGTCCGCGGCCTTAGGGGCCTTTGGCGTATTAGTATTATCTTTACTCCTCTTAGCTCTTATTACATCTTCTAAAGGTTATCCTCTATATCCTATTAGTACGTCCTCTTTCCCATTAGCTGGATCTCCGCAATTTGGAAGTTATCTATATTACTATTCATTTTACTTCTATAAGTAGGGTCCTCCTTAACTATAGTCCTTTAGGGAAGTATCCTTGTCAATACGGAGTTCCTACTAGCCTTATAGCGGGCATCTTCTTAAGCAAAAGCTGGGTCGCGGTCCCTAACATCCTACTAGTAAATAGGGTTAGCCTTCGCGGCTAGTGTCTTATAGTTAGTGCGGATCTCTCTAATAAAAGAGGGTAACTTTAGTCTATTCTCCAGCCAAACAAACTATCTTTATTAAACGTTCAGCTAAATATTAAAGTAGGACATCTATTTTCGGCTAAGGATTATATTATGGGACCCTAGGTCTAGGATACAGAAGGGGATACCAAACTAGCGTTGTCTATTAATAGCGATATATAGCTTTAAGATATAGGTAACCGGCTTACCAGCTTAGCCGTTATAGCCTTTTACTTAAATAGGCTTCTTTAGTCGGGTAGCATTTATATTTAAGAACTTAGCAACGTTATTTATATAAGTAGTATTTATAAAGGCAAAGCTATTTGCTCTAGTATTAACAAGGGCATTTATATTAACTCTATATCCATTTTAAGATACTATATATAGAACCATAAAGTGTTTTCCACCTATTAGCTAACTTAGATTAATCTCTTTAAGATTAATAGGATACCCTAGGAAGGAGTTTTTCCCTAGGGTTCTTCTTTTCCTAACTTATTAGATATTTCTTCTTCCTTTATCTCCTTAATATTACCTATATCCTTTAGCTCTAGGCAGGATATAGTAAAATAACTATCCTTTCCGCAATTAAAGCAAGTAACCATGGTAGGGTTAATTAAGGTATTATAACGAGCATTAACTAAAGGCGTAGTACGTAATAAGTCGGGCGAGGCTTAAGGGTAGGTAATTATAACCGCTTTTAATATAAGGGCGGTTATAGTTTATCTTCCAACGCCAGCTCTTATTAGTATAGTAGGTAGGTTCCGGTTACTATAGGACCTCTTTAGTTAATCCAAATAAGCATTAATTCGTTTTAATTCTAAATCTAATAATAAATATCAGGCTGTAAGCCTTTAATAGATTAGTAGGTCGTCTAAGGCTACCGCGATCTTCTCTTATAGTTAGACTATAAGCTTATCATATAGGTCTAAACAGTAGTTCTTAGGGGGAACCTAACCTTCGCCTATTAGGTATAAGAACTAGGTCTAGAACTTAGTAAAGGTTTAATTCAGTTTTATTATTAGGCGGTTATAGTCATAATAAGCATCCTATACTTTATTTGGATTAATATAAATAGTAACCAGATACTATATTATCTTATTAACAGATATAAACTAAATAGGTAACTCGTCCTTAAACTTAGCCTAAAGGTGTCGCTAGGCGTCCCCAATAGTTTAACCAAAGAGGTAGAGCATTTTAGCTTCTTTAGAGGGGAAATAGTTATAGTTAATATAAAGTTTTCCTCATACCTAGATTCTCTAGTTCTTAAAGGTTGGGTCTATACCGTCTAATAATAGTAGGGGGTTAGGGAGCTTAACGGACTTTAATTACTTTATTATTATGTCTATACTCTCTAGTATATTATATTTAGTTAAGCGAATAGGTTAACTAAGGCTTTATAAAGGGGAGGCTAGGCTATTTTATAAGGCAGTAAGGCTTTCCAGGATTTCCTTTAGAGTCTCTTATATACTTTAGGCTTAAAGATAATTAACCTTCTAATTAGCTATAAGGGCACGAATCTACTTATATACACCTATAATATTGTCATTGTCTTCAATTTCTAATCCTAACTAGATCTCGTGTTCCTCTTAGGTAGAGGCAAGTCTTTTAGATAAGCTCGCTTTAGGTGCCATTATTAGCTTCCTAAGGTTTGTTAGAATTATATAATTTGGTTTTAATTCCGGGAGTTCTTTTAGGGGTATAGGTTAAGTACAGTCTGGCCTATAAAGTAGGATATTATTAGGGCCTTCTTAGGCGTAGTAGTGTAAGTTTTTTAATATTTAAGTATAACGTGTTAACGCGTTATTGCAGACAAAGGTCTTCTTTTAAGGTGGGATATTATTAAGGCCTTCCTAGGCAATGTAGGGAGAGCTTAGTATAATATAACGGGCTTATACAAATGCTTCTAAACCAAAGCTTATAGATTGCTACTATATAAGAATACTAAGCTAAGGAGAAGAAGAAGACTAGTAGAGACTGGTAAGGTACAAAGGGGTCGTTAAGGCGCTAGTAGTAAGCGAGCCAATAGCGACTTGGCAGAATTTGGCAGAATTTGGCAATGTAATAGGTGACACGCTCCAGCACCGTCATAGTTAGCGGCTAAAGAGCTAGCATAGTTCCTAAATATATTACTAAAGAGACTTACCTAGCCAGAAAGGCCCGTATAAAAGTGCAAATATTATTATTTATAAAAGAAAGCTGCTTCTAGATGCGCTTCTAGATACTATATATCTAAAATTACTATATCTCTATAGTAGTAGAAACCCTTATTAAATTAAAGAGGCTATAAGTAATAAAAGACACCTTCTATCCCTATTTTTTATTATTCTAATATAAACAGAAATCCCTAATAGCGCGTTAAAGCTAGTAAGCCTTACGCGTATAAATAGTGGGGATTTAATATAGTTAGTAAAATCTAAAATAGAATGGAATGGGAAATACCAGAATATAGGTTTTCCTCTAACTGCGATAGTAAAAATACTTAGATTTATTCTCGCTAAAGCGTGGTATTTTATAGGTATAGGACGGGTCTAGCGTAAGCGCGTAAACGTAATAACGGCAGTACTTTAAGGAAATTACTGTAGGAGTAATAGACGTGGTCTATCCCTTAATACAGTAGGGTCCTTTGCCAAGGTCGCTTATATTCGTAACTAGATTCAATTAGATATTTGTATTAACCCAGCTTTTCCAATTGGTTGATTCTTATCGATAACCTAAGGACTAAAATTGCCGTGTCAAGGGATAGTGCTATTAAAAGAAGGATAACGCCGCCACTAGTCTGGGGATGTGTAGTATAACTATAAGCTATTACAAGAGAATACTATAGGAAGTTAGTATTATTAAAAAGATAAAATAGGGATTCTATTACTTATAAACGTATTATAAAAAGAGAACAGAGTAGTAGTAAAATTAATAGCTAGAGATGCGGAAGCTAAAAGCTAAGATATAATAAAAAATAGTTTGCTAAAAGGCGAGATAAATAGTATTATTAATAGAAAGACGCGTAAGAGACAACAGTTTATAAACTAGAAGAAATTAAAATTAAGACGTTATTATTAGAACCTATTTTAGGTAAATAGAGATAGTAGCTAGTTAATATGTTATATAGGATAACCTCTAAATTAGCTTATAATAAACTCTTATAATAAGAAAAGTAAATCCTATCTAATTATTATTATTATTATTAAAGTTCTATTATAAAGGCATTATAAAAAGCTATAGTAAAAGAAAAGCGGAGGAATAAAAGATAAAGTAAGGCTCTACGCTAGTAAAGAGCTAGCGATAAGCCGCATTATAGAGTACCTTTCTACTAAGAACTTCCCTAGTAGTTTTAGTCGGAACTCTATAAGAATTTATTAAGAGGTAAAGTCTTAAAGAACTAAGACCCTTAAAGGGGAGGCAATTATAACGGGCGCTTCTAAAAGGTATATATTAGAGAAGATAGATAAAGGTTTTATTAATATCCTACTAATGGCCTAAAGAAGATATAGTTAGATAAGGGGTAAAGGGTTTTGCTAGTGTCTTAAAAGGATTATAAAGGGAGCTAGTTCTCTAGAGAAGAACTAGCAATTAGTCTCTAAATAGAAAAGGTTAAAAAGTATTTATCCTTTAATACGTAAAGCTTATTCTACCTTTAACTTACCTTCTACTTATCTATAACTCTTAGCCTATACTATTAATTAGATAATTATACGTTCTGGTTAAACTAGCCTCTTATACTTTATAAAGATTTGCGTATTACTAATTCTATTTTAGATTTTGCTAATTAAGAGTAAAGGATACCTATCTTTTCTAGTAATGCTATTTAACTATCTATAGTTAATGCATAGCCTAAGTTTTCTATTTTTCTTTGGTACGAATAGTACTAAATATTCCGCTAATAACTATAATAGTCTAATATATCCCTTTTATAAGTTTTCTTAAATAAACTCTTTAAGTGCTTTTAACTCTTCTTTAGTTAGCTTATAAATTAAAAAGAACTTTAGACTTGTTCCCTACTCTAGCTCCATTTTATGGTCCTATACTGTCACGGAACCCCACCGCAGGGGCCTCCATAGGAGAGCCCCGTGCTCTCGCGTACACCTCGCGTACAGCTTACGTCAGCTACGCGTAGGTATATCACCTCCTTACACCCTCGACCCTTACGATTGATTGCGCAACGTCTTGTAGACTCCTTAAATACATATGTTCTATAGCCATTGCCCCCGTCCCATAACATTACGTTACGCCTTTTTTATTACCGACGCTTAGCCTATAACCAACTCTACGTCTCTACAATACTATAGGCGCTGCTAGAAGCAGCGTGTCTCCCACCTTGTACTTCTAAAGAACCGACAATAGTAAGACGAAATCCCTTACTAGCTACTATGTTAAACTTAAAGAACAATCTAATACCTATATTAAACCTACGATGCTAATTAATCATAGGAGGATTTAATTTACTAGCTATAGCCTTAACCCCTAAAGGGAAGCCTAGTGGCTTAAAAGACTACAACGACCTTAATAAGGTAGATATTAATAATATCTTATCTTTTATTAACTACATAACTACGGATAAATAAGCTAAAGGGCTACTACCTATTAAGATTAAGATACAAGACGCCAAGATTTTTATAAAAATAGTAGTATAAGAACCTAATAAATACTACCGCCTTCTATAGAACTACTATTTAAAGCTTATATAAGCTAAGATGCGTGCTGCCTAAGATTATAATATTATCTAAGACCTATAAGCTTATAAGGCGCTCGCTAATAATATACACTAAGAGATTAAAGATAACCTCTATAAGTTTAAACGCAACGTCTAATAATTAAAGAAGGCTAAGATTATACTTATTGCTACGGTTACTAAAAGAAAGGGTATAATTGAATACCTATAATCTTAGCTTAATAAGCACATTTGTAATAATACTAGACACCCCTCTATTGCATATAATGCTATCTATATCTTTACGCCCCTGGCAACCTTACCTACTTAACACTTAATAGAGGGTTAGCGCTAAGCAGCTTCGCCTAATAGGAACCCCTACTATAGTAATAATAAAAGCTATAATAACTAAACCTAAACTACTACTATAGGGTCTAATACACGCTACCCTAATCCCCTAATCTTTAAGGGTAACTGTAAGGAATATAGCCACTAAAAGATATAAATCCATAAGAAACTAACCTAGAGCGCCTACTTTTTCCCTATAAAAGATGCTAAGATTGGCTATATTATTAGGCGAACAAAGGGCATCCCATTTAATAGGCTCTTCGCTTAATAGGAGACTAGCAGTCCCTAAAAGTGGCAGTCCTACTAGGAAGTCCTTAATAACCTTAACTAAATATACCGCAACTATAACCTAGTAGCCACTAATTAAGCTAAACTACGTGCCCTAAAGATAAGTCCTATTAAATTATTTAATAAGTTCTATGTTAAATTCTAGGAATACACTAGAGTCCTTACCTAAGATAATACTAAAGACTAGGAAGATCTTCTTAAAAAAGTTACTTATTGCCTTAGTTACGCAGCTGCTAGCCATAATTATAACAACGTTTATAATATAGTAGCAGCCCTATAGAAGATTAAATAACGGCTAAACTAAATTACTACTATAAACCCCTGCCTAAAGACCTCCTTATAGAAGCCCTCTGGACCTACTAAACCACTAGCGCCTACTACCCTAAGTAATACTACTGGTCCTAATATTAACCTCTCTATACTAACCTTCCTGTAGAAGCTATTAGATAGAAAATACGAACTACTCTAAAAGCTAAAGTGTTGCTATAGATACCGTTAAGAAGGCTATTATAGCTATAGCCTAAACTGCCTAATGGCTAGGTTTAGCGGCCGCCGCCTAATACTTAACCTAGTACCTTAAACACTAAATATGTCGCTATATGCCACTACTATACAAGATAAAGACGTAGTAATAGTGGTAGAGTTGGATATAGAAATAGAAAACGCCAAGTCCTAGCGCTAAGTTATAGGTTGGGACGCCCTAATAATAAGGGGATCTATATATCGGCCTACTTAATAGATAACTTAGTAAAGATAAATAGACGGAAATAGATAGTTTTACCTATAATAGGAATTACTGCTAAAAAATAATATAAAAGCCGTTCTATAATTAATTGCGGAGCTACTAATAAATTTATAGATACCTAATTTATGTGTACTTATAACCTACCTACCTTACCCCTTACTAAAGCCCGCGCCCTATAACTTGCTAACGGTAGTTATACCATATAGAAGATTACCTATATAGTATAACTCTACCTAGATATAAATGGGCACTAGGAAGAGCTCTAGGCTTATATTATACTACTTACTAACTACCCTATTATTCTTAAAATAAACTAGCTTAAATAACACAACCCCACCATTAACTAGAAAAAGAGAGAAGTAACCTTTAACTCTAAATACTGTAAAGAGACTTGCCTAGGGTATAGCCTAGCCGCCTCTACCTACTCCCTAGGATATCAACTTAAGGAACCCCTTATTACCCTACCTATAACCAACTACTACTATATAAGTGCCGCAGCCTTCTACTATATAGTATATAGAAAAGGCTAGACCGTTGCCACAGCCTCCTAATTATAACTATATAAGCTTAATAAAGAACAGGACTATATCCTTTATAGTAATAGAATAGATATAGTTAACCTTTTAGAAAATAATACCCCTATAAAACTCTATAGACTTTTACCTTTAGACTTTAAAAAGGACTTACTAATAAGGAACTCTATAAGCTCCTCCCTAAAAGATACTATAACTTTATTAATATATGCTTATAAAAGAGCGTAGATATACTCCCCCCATATTAACCTAATAACTATGCTATTAATATTAAATAAGAAAAAACACTATTTTATAAAAGACTCTACCTAATATTAAAAGACGAACTTTTAGTTATTAAAAAGTATATTAACGAGCACCTTAATAAAGGGTTTATTCGTCCTAGCATATCCCTAATAGCCGCCCCTATCCTCCTTACTAAGAAGCTAAAAAGAGGTATTTAATTCTATGTTAACTATAGAGGACTTAACGCTATTATAATTAAGAACTAATACCCTATACCGCTTATATATAAGACTCTTAAGCGGCTTAGCTAAGCCAAAATCTATACCAAGCTTAATATTATTGCCGCCTTTAACCGCCTTTAAATATAGGAAAGTAACAAATAGAAAACCGCATTCATATCGCGCTTTAGCCAATTTAAATATACTATTATACCCTTTAACGTATATAATAGCCTAGGCAGTTTCCAAAGCTATATTAATAACGCCTTATAGGACTACCTTAATGACTTCTACTCTACGTACCTAGATAATATACTTATTTATAACAATAACCCTTCTAAGCATACTAAGCACATTTAAAAAGTCCTATAGCGCCTTAGGGACGTAGGACTTTATATTAACTTAAAGAAGTGTAAATTCTTAGTTATAGAAGTAAAATACCTTAGACTAATTGTTACTATTAAGGGTGTCTATATAGACCCTAAGAAGGTATATATAATTACCAAATGGCAAACCCCTAATTATATTAAGGATGTATAAGCCTTCCTTAGTTTTACTAACTTCTATTAAAAGTTTATATACAACTTCTTAGGTATTATAGTATTACTTATAACAATAATATAAATAAAAGGCCTTTCTATAAAAGGAAGAAAAATATATTTATGTTTTACCTAGACGCCTAAATGCAAGAAGGCGTTCTAAGACCTTAAAGACGCTTTTACTAAAGTACCTATCCTAGCTCATTTTATACTAGGATGATAACTCTATCTTAAAACTAACTCCTTAGACTATATTAATGCAGGCATCCTTTCTTAGATAGGTAATAACGGCCTTCTCTACCTAGTTATATTCTACTTATTTAAGCTTATACTATAAGAATATAACTATAAGATCTATAATAAAGAACTTCTTACTATTATATAAGCATTTAAGGAATTCTAACTAGAACTCTCCTTAGCAGAACCTAACTAGCCAACTAAAGTCCTTATAGACTATCGCAACCTTAAATACTTTATAACTATAAAATAGCTAAACCAACGCTAAGTACACTAAAACAAGTTCCTCTCTAGTTTTAACTTTAAAATTATATATAGGCTAGAAGTATAAGGTATTAAGCCTAATAGCCTAATACGCCGCTTGTAAGACCTTCCTTAGTCTAAAGATAACCTGTCACAGTGCTGTAATGAAGTAGACTGAATAACTACGTTGTGGTATGAAGAGGGGAAGAAGGTGGAAAGGGGGTATTATATACAAATAGTAGGGCCGGCCGCCAAGTCGCTAGTGGTGGGCCAGCCAACAGTAGGGAACAGTACGAGATAGTATGAAATAGTATGCGTTAGGTCAGTGCCGTGATAGTACTCCTTTCCCCTAGATGGTTTGGTCCCCAAACTGAATAGATAACTTAAAAATAGGCAGTGTACGGGGTTGCCTATTTTCTACTGTAAAGATGTTAGTTCCGCTCACCGCCCTTAACTGAGCTAATGGCGATTTTCTATGCTGGGCATGGAAAATCCTGATTGGTTAGTTTAGTGAGTAAGGTTGGTAGAACTCTATACTGCCACCTAAACCGGTCCATGTGGCGTTTCTTGGCGAGAATTTGGCTAATTAGACAACTTTGACCGCCGGTTAAAGTTCTATGACATCTTAACCACCACAAATTTTAATGCGGTGGTTGGCCGCGACCTTAGCGTGACTTTTCCTTATTTTGTGCCCAGTCTGGGGGTCCTGGCTTCTTAGGGTATTGTTTATGGAAGCGCTGTATAGCTTGTTTGTAACCCTTTAGGTCTTCCTTTAGCTGCTAGGTTGTATCCTTGTGATATTTCTATTTAATCTCATAAGTTAGGCCCTAGGGGTCTTTGTTGTGTATATTAAGGATTTTCTTAAACTCCCATTTGTCTTCTATATTGCTGTTATTATCTCTCTCTACCACTCGTCCTTATATATTATGGCGCTCTGCGGTATTAATATTTGCTTGGCTAGGGATCTCTTTAGCAGCCTAGAGGCGGACCTTGGATGTATAAAAGGATTTATTTACTCGGATGTGGTCCGGGAGGTCTATTATGACTGCCCCTTAGTATACTGCGAGTACGGGGTATAGGCCGTCCTATTTATTGTCCTATTTCTTCTTAGGTCTGTTTGTCTTTATATTTTCTAAGTTAACTATAACTATATTACCTTTGTAGAATAACGCGCTCTTATCCCTATAGGTATTAGCATTGTCTTTATAGCGTTACTATAAAATCCAGGCTAGGGCCTTAAGCTGTGTTAATATCCGCTTAAAGCGGTTGGCTATAGAGTCTACACAAAAGAACTCCTTCTTTGCTTGTGCTGATAGTGTTAGTAGGCAGGGGCCAGCAGGCTCGATTCTAAGGTGAGGGTTAAAGCTATAGTTTACAAAAAATGGGGAGATGCCTATGCTCTCATTAACTTAGTTATTTGTAGTAAACTTGGTAAGCGGTAGGTAGTTAACCTAGTTGTCCTATATAAAGCTAATAAAAGCATGAAGGTATTTATTTATGGCGGTGTTAATAATTTTGGTTTAGCCATCCGTTTCTAGGTGCTAGGCTGAGCTTGGTTGCAAGGTTGTCTTAAGGCGTTTACTTAGTTGTTGCTAGAAGTTGCTAACAAATTATATACCGCGATCGGAGATAATCGTGCTTGGTGCACTATGTAGCTTATATATATTGTTAACAAAGCTATTAACTAGCTCCTCTATTAAGAGTCCTGTTACTAGAATGAGGTGTTGCATTTTAGTTAGGCGGTCTATAATAACAAGGATATGTTTATATGCCTTGCCGTGGCGTTGGCATACTGGTAGCGTTGTAATATAGTTGATCGAGATATCGGTCTATGGGTAGGCGGGTAATTCTAGTAGCTTTAGGAAACCGGGTGGGGCAGAATGGGGGGTCTTAGTGCGAAAGCATAGGGTACAGTTTTTAACGAAGGTAGCTGTGAACTGGGAGATTCCTGGCTACTAGTATGTTCGGTTTAAGAGGTTAAGAGTCTTAACCTGGCTAGGGTAACCAGCGGGGCCGCTGCTATAAGAGCGATGGGTAACTTCTAGGCGGAGGTCTAGGGCGTTAGGGACGAAGAGACGTTAGTGGAAGTAGATCTGTCCATTAACAATACTGCATTCTGACTTGTTGCAATAGAGTAATTTCCTAATCTTCTTTAGCTAACGGCAAGCTTTCCAATTATATAGGGCTGCTACTATATCTTTTGTGGGTTTGTTCTCCTGGTATTCTAGCCGGATTAACTTGTTTAGTAACTTTTCGGCTATTTTGGGGTCTAAAGTGGCTACAAACTCCGCGTCATTAGAGTTACAGGACTTGTGTAATAATTCTTCTAAGATTATAGGGTTAACTTTCTGGGGCGGTATAATAACTTAGGCTCGGTGGCGGAGGCGTTTATTATTGGCGTCCTTGGGCCTTATTCCTGGTAGCCGGCTTAGGGTATTAGGGAGCGTGGCTTTGCTGCCAGGTCTATATATAATTACAAAGTTAAACTGTAAAAGGAACTCTGCCTACTAGACTTGGCGCTGGTTTAGCTGCTTGGTAGTTATAAACATCTATAGGTTTTTATGGTCGGTGATGATTTTAAATGGCTTCTTAGTCCCTTATAGCTTAGGACGCCATTCCTCTAAAGCCTTAATAATAGCTAGGAGTTCTTTGTTATAGATCTCGTAGTTATATTCTGGCGCGGAGTGCTTTGTGGAGAAGAATGCGACCGGTCTTAATTTTCCGTTATTATTGTACTGGGAAAGGACTCCACCGGAAGCCTAATTTAATGCGTCTATCTCTACCACTGTTTTCTTTGTGTAGTTATAGTATGCTAATACTGGTGCTAAAGTAAAGGCTCCCTTAAGGGCCTTAAATGATTTGGCTTATTCTAATCCCTATAGCCATTTGATATCCTTCTTTAGGAGTTTTGTCATAGGTATAGTAATAATAGAGTAGCCTTGGATAAATTGTTAGTAGAAGTTCGCGAAGCTAAGAAATTGTTATAGTTCTTTAATTGATGTCAGGTCCTTCTATTTCTATAAGGCCTGTATCTTCTTAGGGTCCATAGTTATGCCATTAGTTGAAATAATTAAGCCGAGGTATTTTGTTTTAGTAGAGTAGAACTTAAACTTATTAATATTAATCTGAAGTCCAGTATTGCCGAGTCTTTGGATGACTTCATTTATATACTTAGTGTGCTTAGCGCGTATTTTAGAAAAGACAAGGACGTCATTAAGGTAGGCAGTGCAGTAGTCGTTAAGGGCGTTATATAGAACATGGTTAATATAGTTCTGGAACGTAGCGGGTGCGTTATAAAGGCTAAATAGTGTAACTAGCATCTTATAGAGTCCGAACTGGGTAATAAATGCTGTGAGCTACTTATGGCCCTCTATAATCCGGATCTGGTTAAACGCAGCAATTATATTAAGTTTAGTAAAGTACTTGGCGCTATAAAGTGCGTCAAGTGTCTTATAGATTAGTGGCAGTAGGTATTGATTCTTAATAGTGACTGTGTTTAGGCCTTAGTAGTCGTGGCAGATTTGTATACCGCCGCCGGGCTTAGCAGCGAGGAGGAGTAATACGGCAGCTAGTGAGGTCGATTTGTGGATAAAACCCTTATCTAGCATCTTATTAATCTACTTCTTTACACACCTAAGTTTAGCAGGTAAGAGTGGTTTATTTTTATAGTATGGGGCCTGGTTTCCGGAGGTGATCTTAATTTTATGGTCCCATAGTTAGTGAGGGGGCAGCTTATCTATATTCTTAGGGAGGAAGTGCTTAATATATTTACTAAACTCCTTTAGTAGGCGTTGTAGAATGTCTTTACAGGTTAATCCTGGTTTGCCTTTTAGGAATTTTTTAATATTAGTGTCAACTATCTTCTGATGTAAAAGCTTGGGTTTGGTTTTTAGATTTGTCTTAAGGAAGTTATAGAAATAGAGGGGGAGCACTTTACGGGCTTCCTTTATTGTATAGTCGCCTTCTACTAGCTAGCGGAAAGACCTTTCTGATAGGTTTGGTACTTCTATTAGGCCTATGGGCAGCTCTTTAAGCAGCTGTTAGTGCTTATCTTATTTAACTAGTTCTACTAGCTCCGCTATATAGATCCTTATTACCTTTATGTCTTTTTGTTTACAGAACTGGGTAAAATTAATAGTATGGGTGTATTTAATATTGTTTAGGTTGGGGCGTGTCTGGCTCTCTGGTGCTACGGCTGGGCTAGCACAGCTTAGTTGGCCTAGGGGGGCGGAAACGAGGCGGTGGCCCTGTACAGTACGCGCGGGAGATAGGTGTGAGGTTAGGCGTTACAGTGGCGCGGTTTCTACTATCTGGGTCTTAGTAGTTCTATAGCTAGTCCTTGCTATAATGTGAGCTGTAGTGTGCGTATATAGTATATGGCTTAGTTCTGGGTGTTAGGCTAAGTGGCTGGGGTTTAAATGGTGCCTGGGTTGGGGTTGGATTCTTAGTAGTGGCGGTACGAAGCGGACCTTCTTCCTTGGTCTTAGTAGGGCTGGCTGGCCCGTTGTTTTGGTCTTAAGTGCTGGGTTAGTCTAGTCTTCTACTATCTCGTTTCTTTGCAGCTGTATAGGCTCCCCTTTATTAGGAACGTCTTCTACTATTAGGGCTTTGTATATAGTCCTAGGCACTAGGCTTAGTAGTGCTAAGTGTCTATATAGGGCGTCCCTGCTAACGTTGGCTATCCCCTATAGGAGGTAGTGCCTAGAGTAGTAGTCTAAGTCGAAGCGGATCTTAAGTTTTCTAAAGCTAGGATAGGGCTCGTGCTTCTAAAGCCAGGGCATGCCTAGGATAATTAGGGTAGTAGGCGAGAGTTTGGTAATGAAAAAGAGCATGGCTTTAGTATAGAGGCCAATTAACATTTGGGCAGTGAAGTAGTCTATAATAAGCGAAGTTGGGATGCTGTCTGTGAGGTGTAGTGGCCTAGGTGCTAGCAGCTTCTTGGTTATAACGTTATACTTTCTTATAATAGACTCTGCGTTGGCAAATGCCATTGCAGTACTACCGGAGTCCACTAGGCTTACTATATCGATATAAACTTGGGGGTATGGATTATGTAATAAGGAGAGTTGGGTTTAAATAAGGATTGATTTCTTATTATTATTTGCTGATCTAAGATTAAGTGGTAGTTTACTAATAGAAAGGACTGATTAATCTAGTAATAGGGACCTAATCTTCTTATCTTCCTCCTTATATGGTTTAGATCCTTGGGCGCGACTTAGTCCAAGGGTTTACCTTTTAATAACTAGGGTATGGGGCTGTCTTGGCGGGGTAGTCCAGTGTCCATCTAGCTGGTGGTATCGGTCTCTGTTTTAGTTGGGGTATAGGAAGACGATACCTTGCTGATAATATAGCCGTGTTTATATTCGCTAGCGCGAAGTCGCTAATGCTAGGTATTGTTAACGGGTTGGGCTCCTATATAGGGCATGGTTTGGAGTAACTGAGCCGTAGGGTTAAAGGGGGGGGGTCGTCCGCCGCGGCCATAATAGGCTCCGCGGTTGCCGCGTTTATAATGGACTCTATGGTCGCCGCATCCGCGGTTATTTGTTTGCGTTGTTTAACAGGGTGGCATTAGGACTAGGTTTGCTATTTTAGTGGGGTTATAGGCATCCTTTTAGTGGCTAGGCAGGCTATAGGCAAGGTATAGTCTATTGTTAACGCGGCGCTTGCGCTCTATATCTGAGATTCTATTAAGGTCTATGGGTTCTTTAATTACTGCTAGGGTCGGGGTTGATATAGGGGTAGGGGCTTAGGTAGGTAGACGGTGGTTAGCGTTCTTCTTAAGGTTGGCTTAGTGTGTATGGTTCGCGAGGTTTTTAGCGAATATATCTATCTGCTTACTCTAACCTGTATAGTTGCTGTCGTTGATTTTGTGGGCTAGTCTAAGTACTAGCTCTTCCATCTTTAGAGAGATAAACTTTTGGAGTAGGTCCACCTTCTATTTGTCTATCTTCTTGGCGCGGACTATTAGCTCATTAAGCTCTCCCTTTTAGGACTAGTAATTACGCTTACCTTAGGGGAAATGGTTAAGCTTGTTCTTTACAACCTAAGTTATGTTAAGGACCTTGTAGTGGGCAGTAAGGTCTTTAAGCATATCTTCCTTAGTAGGCCATTTCCACATAGATATATTGTTTGGGTTCTTGTGTATAAGCTCTAGGCCCTGCTTAATAAACTTATAGGCCTTGTCCTCTAGTATGTCCGAGATGTAAAGGATTTGGGACTAAACTGTGTTAAAGTAGTCCTAGTCCTGGTTGAAGACTCCCTTAATCTTAATGTGCTAGGTCTTGAAATTAGCTTATTATTCTAGTAGGGTGCCTTTTCCGCTAAATATTAGCGGGTTTTTAGATCTCCGTTTTTTCTGCTAGGTTACTACTGTTGTTATAGGGGTTGATTGTTTTAGAATGGTAATAGTCTTTGCCTGGGAGTTAATAGTTCCTGTCTGGGAAGTAATAAGGGTACTAAGGTTTTTGTTAGCTTTCTTATTGGCGGTGTTTGTGTTATATATGCACTATAGTCCTGCTTTAATGTTGTTAAGGAACTCATTAGTATAGTTAATAAGGGTAAAGTAAGCTTTGCTGGGCTTAAAGGTCTTAGGGTATAGTGGGGAGCGGCGGATTGTCTATACGATATTAGGGTATGTCTCTATAAATAGGTCTGCGAAAACGTTGCGGGGGTTCTGGGTTTTGGCCATTTTAGCGTTATTAGTGTCGCCCATCTAGGCGCTAGGTAAAAACTAAGGATTATTCTAGGACTGTGCTGGGGATGTATTAGTTTTAGCAGAGGCGCGCGCAGGTCGCGATTGCTCTAGGGCGGAGGTTAATTGGCTGGGGTATAGGGAATCAGTGATCGCGATAGGGCGCAAATTGAAGATACCACAAACTATCACAGTGCTGCAATAAAGTAGACTGAATAACTACGTTGTGGTATAAAGAGGGGAAGAAGGTGGAAAGGGGGTATTGTATATAAATAGTAGGGCCGGCCGCTAAGTCGCTAGTAGTGGGCCAGCTAATAGTAGGGAACAGTACGAGACAGTATAAAACAGTATGCGTTAGGTCAGTGCCGTGACATAACCCCTATAACTAGTTCCAATAATAAATAATCCTAAAAGTATAAAATTTAGCCCTAGGTATACTACCTATAATAAAGCTAACTATACCTTAGCTTTATATAATAGAACTAAAGTTACCTCCTAAAATTAATAAGCTTATTACCACGGCATATAACACCTCTATTAACCTATTACTATACTAACTTATTACCGCAAAGACCGCTAGCACCTATATACTGCCTACTAACCTCTAAAGCTTAGGCTAGATTAATATAATAGCCTTAGAAGTAAAAGAGAACAGGCTCTATTATAGAGGTCACCTATTTATTCCCAACTTAGAAAATCTATAACGGCAACTAATCCAAATGGCCTATAACCTCTAATTAAGCGGCTACTTAGGTAGAAGAGGAACCTATAAGCTTCTTAGCCAATACTACTTCTAGCCTAAAATAATAGACTTAGTTAAACACTTTATAGGCGCCTGCTATAGTTATAAGCGTGCTAAGGCCTTTAATATAAAGTACTAAGGACTATTGCACCCTTTACTAGTACCTATATAACAATAGGCAGATATTGCTATTAATTTTATTATTAACCTACTACTCTATAAACAATAGGGCCGTACCTATAAGAACATCCTTATAATAATATGCTAACTTATAAAAGAACGCTACTACATCCTAACTAAAGGCGTAGCTGTTAGCAACATTACTAACGCCTTCCTTTATAAAGTCTATTAATTATATAGGCTACCTAACTTAATTACGTCTAACTAAGGTATATAGTTTAACTCTAATATATAGAGACAAATCTGCTAATGCCTTGGTATCTCTATTAAGATGTTTATATCCTTCTACTATAAAACTACTAGATAACTAGAAAATGCTAATGCTAGTATAAAAGCGTACCTATAACAGGTAGTCGCCTATAGTTAAAATAACTGGGTATATTACCTTCTACTAGGTAAATTTATAGTAAATAACCACATCTTAACTACTATAGGACTTACACTATTCTTTGCGAATAAGGGTTATTATCCCTAATCTAGTATAGAGCTACCAGAACCTATTAGAAAGAAATTGCTATATAAAAAACATCTTAAAATACTACTTACTAACCAGTATGCAAACTGTATAAAAAATCTACTTAACTACTATAAGGGAGAAATGGCCTAGGCTTAAGTAAAGTAGGCTTACTTTACTAACTATTATAGAACGCCACCACTAGAGATACGTGTTAGTAACTAGGTATAGCTAAATACACGCAATATCTCTATATAGAGGCCTATAAAGTTACTTAATTATAAGAACCTTAGCCCCTACCTAATTAAATAAGTTATTAATAGAGGAGCTATATATAAGCTAGAGCTCCTACCTACCCTAGCCACCTATAGGATATAGCCCGTATTTTACCTATAGCTACTATAACTTTACTAGCCTAACCCCCTACTAGGATAGATATAGCCTAAACCCCTACTAGTACTAATCCGAGATAAGAACAAAGATAAGAACCATAAGGAATAGACTGTTAAATAAATTATTAACTCTAAATACTTTAGTAAAGATAGAGGACGGCGGCTCTACTATAGAGCTATCTATATAGGATTTAACATAGATTAGCCAGAATGGCAACTATAGGAAGACTTTAAAAATGCAAAGGACCTAATTAGCAATTTTTACTACGCGAACCTACAGAAACCGGGCCTAAGTAGAGATTTCGTATCTTGTTATAGGACGGGGGCAATAGCTACAAAGCGTATATATTTAAGGAGTCTATAAGACGTTACGTAATCGATTGTAAGGGTTAAGGGCGTAAGGAGGTAATATACCTACGCGTAGCTAATATAAGCTATACATAAGGTATATATAGGAGCATAGGGCTCTCTTATAGAGGCCCCTATAGTGGGGTTCCGTGACACTATCCCCCCTCCTATAAAGGCGGAGCTCTGGCGACGCTGTGGTTACTATATATATATAAAAGGGGCACTTAAGGTAAAAGGGACACTTAGGGTATAGAGAAGAGAAAGGAAAAGGGGGTATCGCTAAAGGTTTGCAACAATGTTATGTAATAAGGCTTGGCACCTAAAAATCCAACCAATTAGACAACTTTAACCGCCGGTTAAAGTTCCTGGATATCTTAATAATATTCCAGTTATGTAATCGCGCTTTGCCATTACGTAATGGCAATCTGCGGCAATTTAACAGCAATTTGCCCTTATATAGCAATATATAACGGTTTAACTCTATAAGGGCTCCTATAGAGGATTAGGTATAAAATCTCTACTTAGGCCCGGTTTCTATGGGTTCGCGTAGTAGAAGTCGCTAATTAGGTCCTTTGCATTTTTAAAGTCTTCCTATAGTTGCCATTCTGGCTAATCTATATTAAATCTTATGTAGATAGCTCTATAGTAGAGCCGCCGTCCTCTACCTTTGCTAAAGTATTTAGAGTTAATAATTCGTTTAACGGTCCACTTCTTATAGTTCTTGTCTTTGTTCTTATCTTAGATTAGTACTAGTAGGGGTTTAGGCTATATCTGTCCCAGTAAGGGATTAGGCTAGTAAAGGTATAGTAGCTATAAGTAGAATACAGGCCATATCCTGTAGGTAACTAGGGCAGGTAGGAGCTCTAGCTTATATACGGCTCCCCTATTAATAACTTATTTAATTAAATAGGGGCCAAGGTTCTTATAATTAAGTGACTTTATAGGCCTCTGCATAGAGATATTATATACATTTAGCCATACCTAGTCGCCAACACGCATCTCTAGTGGTGGTGTTCTATAACGGTCGGTAAAGTAGGCCTACTTTGCTTAAGCCCAGGCCATTTCTCCCTTGTAGTAGTTAAGTAGATTTTTTATATAGTCTGCATGCTAGTTAGCAAGTAGTATCTTAAGGCGTTTTTTATATAGCAGTTTCTTATTAACAGGTTTTAGTAGCTCTATGCTGGATTAAGGGTAATATCCCTTGTTTGCAAAGAATGGGGTAAATCCTATAGTAGTTAAGATATAGTTATTTGCTGTAAATTTACCTAGTAGGAGGTAATCTACCTAGTTGTCTTAACTATAGGCGACTACCTATTATAGGTACGCTTTTATACTAGCATTAGCGTTTTCTAGTTGCCTAGAAGTTTTATAGTAAAAGGATATAAACATCTTAATAGAGATGCTAAGGCGTTAGTAAATTCGTCTCTATATATTAGAGCCGAACTATATACCTTAGTTAGATGTAATTAAGTTAAGTAACCTATATAATTAGTAGATTTCGTAGAGGAAGGCATTAGTAACGTTACTAATAGCTACGCCTTTAGTTAGGACGTAGTAGCGCTCTTTTATAAGTTGGCATATTATTATAAGGATGTTCTTATAGGTACGGCCATGTTATTTATAGGGTGGTAGGTTAACAATAAAATCTATAGCAATATCTGCCTATTGTTATATAGGTATTAGTAAAGGGTGCAATAGTCCTTAGTACTTTATATTAAAGGCCTTAGCACGCTTATAACTATAGCAGGCGCCTATAAAGTGTTTAACTAAGTCTATTATTTTAGGCTAGAAGTAGTATTGGCTAAGAAGCTTATAGGTTCCTCTTTTACCTAAGTAGCCGCTTAATTAGAGGTTATAGGCCATTTAAATTAGTTACCGTTATAGATTTTCTAAGTTAGGGATAAATAGATAGCCTTTATAATAGAGCCTATTCTCTTTTACTTTTAAGGCTACTATATTAATCTAGCCTAAGCTTTAGAGGTTAGTTAGTAGCGTATAGGCGCTAGTAGTCTTTATGGTAATAAGTTAATACAGTAATAGGTTAACAGAGGTGTTATATACTATAGTAATAAGCTTATTAATTTTAGGAGGTAATTCTAGTTCTGTGGTATAGAGCTAAGGTATAGTTGGCTCTATTATAGGTAGTATACCTAGGGCCAAATTTCGTGCTTTTAGAATTATCTGTTGTTGGAACTAGTTATAGGGGTTATCTTTAGACTAAGGAAAGTCTTATAAGCGGCGTATTAGGCTATTAGGCTCAGTACCTTATACTCCTAGCCTATATACAATTTTAAAGTTAAAACTAGAAAGGAACTTGTTCTAGTGTGCTTAGTATTGGTTTAGCTGTTTTATAGTTATAAAGTACTTAAAATTGCAATAATCTGTAAGGACTTTAGTTGGCTAGTTAGGTTCTACTAAAGAGAGTTTTAGTTAGAATTCTTTAAATACTTATATAATTGCAAGAAGTTCCTTATTATAGATCTTATAGTTATATTCTTATAGTATAAGCTTAAATAAGTAGAATATAACTAAGTAGAGGAGGCTGTTATTGCCTATCTAGGAAAGAACGCCTGCGTTAATATAGTCTAAGGAGTTAGTTTTAAGATAGAGTTGTTATCCTAGTATAAAGTAGGCTAGGATAGGTGCTTTAATAAAAGCATCTTTAAGGTCTTAGAACGCCTTCTTGCATTTAGGCGTCCAGATAAAATATAGATATATTTATCTTCCTTTTATAGATAGGCCCTTTATTTATATTATTGCTATAAGTGGTGCTACAACACCCAAGAAATTGTATATAAATTTTTAATAAAAGTTAGTAAAATTAAGGAAAGCTTATATGTCCTTAATGTAGTTAGGGGTTTACTATTTAGTAATTATATGTACCTTCTTAGGGTCTATACAGACACCCTTAGTAGTAACAATTAGTCTAAGGTATTTTACTTCTATAACTAAGAATTTGCACTTCTTTAAATTAATATAAAGTCCTATATCCCTAAGGCGCTATAGGACCTTTTAAATGTGCTTAATATACTTAAAGGGATTGTTGCTATAAATAAGTATATTATCTAGGTACGCAGAGCAGAAGTTATTAAGGTAGTCCTATAAGGTGTTATTAATATAGCTTTAGAAGCTGCCTAGGCCGTTATATACACTAAAGGGTATAATAGTATATTTAAATTGGCTAAAGCGTAATGCAAATGCGGTTTTCTATTTGTTACTTTCCTATATTTAAAGGCGGTTAAAGGCGGTAATAATATTAAGCTTAGTATAGATTTTAGCTTAACTAAACCACTTAAGAGTCTTATGTATAAGCGGTATAGGGTATTAGTTCTTAATTATAATAGCGTTAAGTCCTCTATAGTTAACATAGAATTAAATACCTCCTCTTAGCTTCTTAATAAAGAGGATAGGGGCAGCTGCTAGGAACATACTAGGACAAATAAATCCTTTATTAAGGTATTCGTTGATATACTTTTTAATAACTAGGAGTTTGTCTTTTAATATTAGGTAGGGTCTTTTATAAGATAGCGTTTTTCCTTATTTAATATTAATGGTGTAGTTATTAGGTTAATATAGGGGGAGTATATCTGCGCTCTTTTATAAGCATATATTAATAAAGTTATAGTACCTTTTAGGGAGGAGCTTACGGAGTTCCTTATTAGTAAGTCCTTTTTTAAGCTTTATAAACTTCTTAAAGTCTAAAGGTAAAAGTCTATAAAGTTCTATAGGGGTATTATTTTTTAGGAAGTTGACTATGTCTATCCTATTACTATAGAGGATATAGTCCTATTCTTTATTAAGTTTATATAGTTATAATTAGGAGGCTACAGTAACGGTCTAGCCTTTTTTATATACTATGCGGTAGAAGGCCGCAGTACTTATATAGTAGTAGTTGGTTATAGGTAGGGTAATAAGGGGTTCCTTAGATTAGTATCCTAAGAAGTAAATAGAGGCGGCTAGACTATGTCCTAGACAAGTCTCTCTACAGTATTTAGAGTTAAAGGTTACTTCTCTCTTTTTCCAGTTAATGGCAAGGTTGTGTTATTTAAGCTAGTTTATTCTAAGGATAATAGGGTAGTTAGTAAGTAGTATAATATAGGCCTAAAGCTTTTCCTAGTGCCCATTTATATCTAGGTGGAGTTATGCTATATAGGTAATCTTTTATGCGGTATAACTGCTGTTAGTAAGTTATAGGGCGCGGGCTTTAGTAAGGGGTAAGGTAGGTAGGTTATAAGTATATATAAATTAGGTATCTATAAATTTATTAATAGCTTCGTAATTAATTATAGAACGGCTTTTATATTATTTTTTTAGCAGTAATTCCTATTATAGGTAAAACTATCTATTTCCGTCCATTTATCTTTACTAAGTTATCTATTAAGTAGGCCAATATATAGATCCCTATATTATTAGGGTGTCCTAACCTATAACTTAGGGCTAGGACTTGGCGTTTTCCGTTTCCATATCTAACTCTACTACTGTTACTGCGTCTTCGTTTTATATAGTAGTGGCATATAGTAATATATTTAGTATTTAAGGTACTAGGTTAGGTATTAGGCGGCAGCTGCTAAACCTAGCCATTAGGCAGTTTAGGCTATAGCTATAATAGCCTTCTTAACGGCATCTATAGCAACGCCTTAGCTTCTAAAGTAGCTTATGTTCTCCATCTAGTAACTTCTATAAGAAGGTTAGTATGGAGAGGTTAATATTAGGACTAGTAGTATTGCTTAGGGTAGTAGGCATTAGTAGTTTAGTAGGTCTAGAGGGCTTCTATAAGGAGGTCTTTAGGTAGGGGTTTACAGTAGCAATCTAGTTTAGCCATCGTTTAATCTTCCGTAGGGCTGCTACTATATTATAAACATTATTATAATTATGGCTGGCGGCTGTGTAACTAAGGCAATAAGTAACTTTTTTAAGAAGGTCTTCCTAGTCTTTAGCATTATCTTAGGTAAGAACTCTAGTGTATTTCTAGAATTTAATATAGAACTTGTTAAATAATTTAGTGGGACTTATTTTTAGGGTATATAGTTTAGCTTGACTGGTGGCCACTAGGTTATAGTCGCGGTATATTTAGTTAAGGTTGTTAAGGACTTTCTAGTAGGACTGCTACTTTTAGGGACTGCTAGTCTCCTATTAAGCGAAGAGCCTATTAAATGGGATGCCCTTTGTTCGCCTAATAATATAGCCAATCTTAGCATCTTCTATAGGGAAAAGGCAGGCGCTCTAGGTTAGTTTTTTGCGGATTTATATCTTCTAGTAGCTGTATTCCTTACAGTCACCCTTAAAGATTAGGGGATTAGGGTAGCGTGTATTAGACCCTATAGTGGCAGTTTAGGTTTAGTTATTATAGCTTTTATTATTGCTATAGTAGGGGTTCCCGTTAGGCGAAGCTGCTTAGCACTAACCTTCTATTAAGTGTTAAGTAGGTAAGGTTGCCAAGGGCGTAGAGATATAGGTGGCGTTATATGCAGTAGAGGGGTGTCTGGTATTATTACAAATATACTTATTAAGCTAAGATTATAGGTATTTAATTATATCCTCTCTTTTAGTAACTGTAGCAATAAGTATAATCTCAGCCTTCTTTAATTATTGGACGTCGCGTTTAGACTTATAGAGGTCATTTTTAATCTCTTAGCGTATATTATTAGCGAGCGCCTTATAAGCTTATAGGTCTTGGATAATATTATAATCTTAGGCAGTATGCATCTTAGTTTGTGTAAGCTTTAGATAATAGTTCTATAGAAGGCGGTAGTATTTATTAGGTTCTTGTGTTACCATTTTTATAAATATCTCGGCGTCTTATATCTTAATTTTAATGGGTGGTAGCCCTTTAGCTTATTTATCCGTAGTTATATAGTTAATAAAAGATAGGATATTATCAATGTCCATCTTATTAAGGTTGTTATAGTTTTTTAAGCCACTAGGCTTCCTTTTAGGAGTTAAGGCTAGGGCTAATAAATTAAATCCTCCTAGGATTAATTGGCGTCGTGGGTTTAATATAGGTATTAGATTATTCTTTAAGTTTAGTATAGTAGCTAGTAAGGAATTTTGTCTTACTATTGTTGGTTCTTTAAAGGTACAAAGTAGGAGACACACTGCTTTTGGCAGCGCCTGTGGTATTATAGAGACATAAAATTAGTCGTAGGCTAAGCGTTAGTAATAAAAAAGGCGTAACGTAATGTTATAGGACGGGGGCAATGGCTATAGAGCGTATATATTTAAGGAGTCTACAAGACATTGCGCGATTAATCATAAGGGTTAAGGGCGTAAGGAGGTAATATACCTACGCGTAGCTGATGTAAGCTGTACGCGAGGTATACGTGGGAGCACGGGGCTCTCTTATAGAGGCCCCTGCGGTGGGGTTCCGTAACATACCTAATCCTCTATAGGAGCCCTTATAGAGTTAAACCGTTATATATTACTATATAAGGGCAAATTGCCGTTAAATTGCCGCAAATTGCCGTAGATTACCATCACGTAATGGCAAAGTGCGATTATATAACCAGAATATTAATAAGATGTTTAGGAACTTCGACCGGCGGTTAAAGTTATCTAATTAGTTAGATTCTTAGGTGCTAAGCCTTATTACATAATGTTGTTTCAAGCCCTTAGTAATACCCCCTTACTTTTCCTTCTCTATACCTTAAATATCCCTTCTATATATACATAGCAACTACAGCGTCGCCGGAGCTCCGCCTCTATAAGAGGGGGGGTAGTGTCACAGAACCCTACCATAGGGGCCTCCATAGGAGAGCCCTGTGCTCTCGCGTACACCTCGCGTATAGCTTACGTTAGCTACGCGTAGGTATATCACCTCCTTACGCCCTTGACCCTTACGATCGATTGCGCAACGTCTTATAGACTCCTCAAATACATACGTTCTGTAGCCATTGCCCCCGTCCCGTGACATATACTATATATTTTAACAACCTTTTACTTTTTAGGCTCTATAGTTTTTTGCCATATTTATAGTATCTCTTTAGTATATAACTTAAGCTTTACTTAGTCTCTTTATATATCACTCTAACTTAGTACTATACTATCTTAGTAGTTTATTCTATTTTATGGCGTTAAATATCTTTAATATTAACCTAATCTATTACCCAATTAATTTTTAGGTTATATTTCTATAACTAAGGCGTTTCTAATATTACCTTATTCTTTTTTAATAGTAGGATATTAAAATATTTCTTAACCTATCTTTCTTTAATAGTTATCTAAATAGATCCTATTCTAAGATTAATAATACCTCCTTTATAGGCTATTAGATTTCCTAAAATTGTTATTAACGGATATAGGTGCTCTTTTTGTCTATATAGTAACCCTATTCTTTCAACTGCTGCTAATAATATATAGTTTCTTATTACTCTACTATCTACTAACGCCTTAAACTTTTAATCTCGCTAATTAACTTATAAATTTAGGTATTAACCTTAAATTCATTTAAGGGTTTAAGGCTCTACTACTAGCTCTCTCTAGTTTTATAGGCCTCTCCTTTTCCTAACTATTAGCTACTAGGTTCTAACTATACTTAGTCCTCTTTAGGCCAATACTTAATTTATTTCTTTTCCTCTATATACTATAGATACGTATTTTTAGTGCATTTCCATTACTATTATCCGTCTAAGAATTTTTCCGTAAGAAATCTTCTTAGTTAAAATATTAAGTTATCTAATTCCTAAACTTCTACTAGATACTATTTATATATATACTTAGCATTCTTAACCCATTTTTTATTTAATGCCTAATATATTCTTACTAGGTACTTATAGTTCTTTTTTAGTGCTTTATATAATCTATATATATAATCTATGCTAATATATAATACGCTAGGTACTCTAGGTTAACTCTTAGCTTATTTTTACTCTTAAGTTTAAACCTCTATTATATTAATCTAAGTACTACTATATTATTTACTAGTACTAATATCTACATTATTTTTCTCTAGTCTACAGCCTATTCCTCTAAATTCTTTAATATTATAATTAATGCTTCTTTAATGTAACCTATCTATCTTTCTAATATCGTTTAATCTAGTGTAGCTCTTTTATCTAGCTATATACAGAAATCTTTTTACTTATTATTTCTTCGCTACCTATACTACTTTTAGTATAGTTCTATAAGTATATATAATCTATCTATAAGGAAGTATTTCTTTATTACTGCGTCATGATAACCTTTAGTATATCGTTTTATAAACCTAGTTAGAATCCTTAGATCCTCTTCTTATTTCAGTTTATTTAACTACTTAACTCTTAGCGTTCCTACCCTTAGCCTATTTATAATTTTCCGTATAGGTACTCTGTCCCTAGTACGTCCTAGTATACTAAATCTCTAATCTAGTTTCTGTTCTTGCTATATAATAATTTATTATCTAAACTTATTTATAGTTTTTTATATTTCTTACCTTGTAAGTAAATTTTTAAAGTTCTTATTCTTCTTAATTATAGTATTAACTTTTAACCTTTAGGCTAAACGCTTTATTTACCTAAGATTACTATAGTCCTTATTTATTTTTTAAAATTTAGCTTTCTAGGAATCTTTATCCCATGCTTATATAAAAACCTTTAAACTAAGCTACTGCCTTTCCTTAGCGGTTCTCGTCCATTATAGGTCCTTAAGTCTCTTTTATTCCCTTTTAAGAATCTTAAGCCTATGGCCTTTTGTCTTTATTAAGTAGTAAATTAGTACTAATAGTTATCTACTTAATTCTTTATAGATACGCTTTCTTCTATCTTATAAAGCAATAGATACCATATCTAATAGTGTTATAATACCCGTTACTGTGACGGTGCTAGAGCGTGTCACCTACTACATTACCAAATTCTGCCAAATTCTGCCAAGTCGCTATTGGCTCGCTTACTACTAGCGCCTTAACAACCCCTTTATACCTTGCCAGTCTCTACCAGTCTTCTTCTTCTCCTTAGCTTAGTATTCTTATATAGTAGCAATCTACAAGCTTTGGTTTAGAAGCATTTATATAAGCCCGTCACATTATACTAAGCCCTCCCTACATTACCTAGGAAGGCCTTAATAATATCCCACCCTAAAAAAAGACCTTTATCTGCAACAACGCGTTAACGCGTTATACTTAGACATTAAAAAACTCACACTACTACGCCTAAGAAGGCCCTAACAATATCCCACTTTATAGGCCAGACTGTACTTAACCTGCACCCCTAAAAGAACCCCCAGAATTAAAACCAAATTATACAATTCTAATAGACCTTAGGAAGCTGATAATGACACCTAAAGTGAGCTTATTTAAAAGACCTGCCTCTACCTAAGAGGAATATAAGATCTAATTAGGATCAGAAATCGAAGATAATAATAACGTTATAGGTATACACAAGCAGATTTGTACCCTTACAGCCAATTAGAAGGTTAATTATCTTTAAGCCTAAAGCATATAAAAGACTCTAAAGGAAATCCTAGAAAGCCTTGCTGCCTTATAAAATAGCCTAGCCTCCCCTTTATAAAGCCTTAGTTAACCTATTTACTTAACCAAATACAATATACTAGAGAGTATAGATATAATAATAAAGTAATTAAAGTCCGTTAAGCTCCCTAACCCCCTACTATTGTTAGACGGCATAGACCCAATCTTTAAGAACTAGAGAATCTAGGTGTAAGGAAAACTTTATATTAACTATAACCATTTCCCCTCTAAAGAAGCTAAAATGCTCTACCTCTTCGGTTAAACTATTGGGGACGCCTAGTAATACCTCTAGGCCAAGTTCAAGGACGAGTTACCTATTTAGTTTATATCTATTAACAAGATAATATAGTATCTAGCTGCTATCTATATTAATCTAAATAAAGTATAGGATGCTTGTTATAACTATAACCGCCTAATAATAAAACCGAACTAAACCTTTGCTGAGTTCTAGACCTAGTTCTTATACTTAATAGGCGAAGGTTAGGTTCCCCCTAAGAACTATTATTTGGACCTATATAACAAGCTTATAGTCCAACTATAAAAGAAAATCACAATAGCCTTAGATAACCTACTAACCTACTAAAGGCTCGCAGCCTAATATTTATTACTAAATTTAGAATTAAAACGAATTAATACTCATTTAGATTAACTAAAGAGGTCCTATAGCAACCGGAACCTACCCACTATACTAATAGGAGCTAGCGTTAGAAGATAAACCACAACCGCCCTTATATTAAAAGCGGTTATAACTACCTACCCTTAAGCCTCGCCCAACTTGTTATATATTACGCCTTTAGTTAATACTTATCGCAATACCCTAATTAACCCTACCATAGTTACTTACTTTAATTACGGAAAGGATAGTTACTTTACTATATCCTACCTAAAGCTAAAGGACATGGGTAATATTAAGGAGATAAAGAAAGAAGAAACGTCTAATAAGTTAGGAAAAAAAGAACCCTAAGGAAAGACTCCCCCCTAGGGTATCCTATTAATCTTAAAAAGATTAATCTAAGTTAGCTAATAGGTAGAAAACACTTTACGGTTCTATATATAGTATCTTAAAATAGATATAGAGTTAATATAAATACCCTTATTAACACTAGAGCAAATAGCTTTGCCTTTATAAACACTGCTTATATAAATAATGTTACTAAGTTCTTAAATGTAAATGCTACCCAACTAGAGAAGCCTGTTTAAGTAAAAGGCTATAATAGCTAAGCCAGTAAGCCGGTTACCCATATCTTAAAGCTATATATCGCTATTAATAGACAACGCCAGTTTGGTATCCCCTTCTATATCCTAGACCTAGGGTCCCACAATATAATCCTTAACCAAAAATAGATGTCCTATTTTAATATTTAGCTAAACGTTTAATAAAGATAGTTTGTCTAGCCAGAGAATAAACCAAAGTTACCCTCTTTTATTAGAGAGATCCGTACTAACCATAAAACACTAGCCGTAAAGGCTAACCCTATCTACTAGTAGAATGTTAGGGACCGCGACCTAGCTTTCGCTTAAGAAGATACCCACTATAAGGCCAGTAGGAACTCTATACTAATAAGAATACTCCCCCAAAGGACTATAGTTAAAAAGGACCCTACTTACAGAAGTGGAATAAATAGTAATATAGACAACTTCCAAATTGCGGAGATCTGGCTAATAGAGAAGAGGATGTACTAATAGGATATAGAGGATAACCTTTAGAAGATATAATAAGAGCTAAAAGGAGTAAAGACAACGCTAATACACCAAAGGCCCCTAAGGCCGCGGATACCCTTACTATTATATAACCCCCCTATAGTAGACATCACGGCAATTAGCGCTATTAGTTTCCACTTTAATATATATTAAAAGGACAATAAGGTCTTTATAACTAGCTTATACAAAATTAACCGGATTATTAACGAGAAGGAAGAAGGGCTAGTAGAGGAAACTAATAAGGAGCTAGTTAAGCGCCTCCTCCCTATATACCTCTTAAACTATAGAGACGCGTTCTTAAAAGCAGCCTTAAATATACTACCCCTCTACTAAACCTATAATTATAAGATTTAACTAGAGGCAGATAACTTTTTTAGCTACAGCTATAACGGAACCTTATAGCAGGAACTACGGTGGGTTCTGTCAATAGGCTGGGTATATAGGTACGACAAAAACAATAACGTAATAACAACTGGTGGAGTAGTTGCCCAATAGATTAACTCCAATTGTATTCTAAGATTTACTACAAGGAGAGAACTATCTACGGTAGGGACTGAGGTCCTTTAAATACACAACCATACTCCTAAGAAATCCTCT
>Ga0307507_10002338_pt1 | contig 40206 bp, 45 predicted proteins | sample 7_EM_MG_FD_207223 | JGI IMG/M metagenome (GOLD analysis project Ga0307507, IMG submission 207223) | Populus trichocarpa ectomycorrhiza microbial communities from riparian zone in the Pacific Northwest, United States - 7_EM | ecosystem: Host-associated > Plants > Roots > Unclassified | place...
GAGCATAGAGCCCAGACGCCCGAGCCTGCCAAAGGGAGATACTCGTTTCTCAATCGCAACGTTTGGGAAGATGCCGTGGGTATCATGCACCCGGAGGAGGAGGAGGATGAGGATGAGGATGAGGATGAGGACGAGGAGAAATGGCTAGAGGCTTAGAGCGAGGGGGAACCGCAGGCGCCTCCTGACGGGGGGGCGATTGTTTTGGACGACGTAAGTATCGACACCTAACGTTAACATGAAGATCAAAACACGATGGCTAATTGACGACCTAGGACAGGGAATTAGGAGCCAAGGGCCCCTCCACACGACGGAGGCCTACCCCACGAGAAATAGAGGACGCCCCGAGCGATAATCTGTTCGCTCCGCTCTTACGGGAGGCGGTCTCGAGGCCTTCTGCGCCATCTACACAAACGTAACTCCCAGACGTCCGGAAGGTTCTACGGGAGATGCCCTGGATGGCAGACTACATGACAGATACCGGGCTGGCAGCTGTGCTGCTTTCGGGACTCGATGGTGCCCAGGACACCCCTCCTTCTAGCCTACCCTGATTCCGCGACGAACGTCCAGTCTCCACCGCCGTTGCTCCGATTGATGCGCAGGTTGACTCAAGTCCAGTAAGACCGACCGAACAAGCAGCTCGCACAATTGAACCGGCAGCCGGGCTGCGTTCAGAACATGATGGTGCCCAGGACAGCCCTCCTACCGGCCTGCCAGTAATCCGCGACAAACGACCACCCTCCCCCACCGTTGCTCCAATTGATGCGCAGGTTCACACAACTTCAGTGAGAGCGACAGCACAAGCAGCGCGCACAACTGAACAGCCGCCCACCACGCTCCCAGCCCCGACGGAACCAGCAGCCCCCGTGACACCCCCGGCGCCCAGGGCTTCTTCAACATCCAGTTTGAGTAGTGCCCCAAACAACACGAAATCGCCATCGCCCCAACCGCGCCGTTCAAAAAGACGTGGGGCTGGACGAAAATAATTTTGGATTTCCAACTTTCTCAGGTATTTGTTTTTCTTTTTCCTTTTTTCGCTAGATCTTATTTCGCTTTAGTCAGAATTCTCAGTTTGTGGTTCGTTAGCTGGTATGTGATAGTAAACATATCATTGGGCGCCCATGCTTCAGCTTGTCGTATCCTGTATTGCTAGTCCTTCCTCCTCCTTGCGTGAAGATACGAAACTTTTTTTTCCTGGATCAAGCACGCCACGCATTCTGGCCTTAACTGGGCAGGCGTCGGCGGACTGAACTAGTCAAACACATGAGCGCATGGCGTGAATACAGAATTCCAGACATTTAGTGGTGTTGATTTGACGTTAGGAGATGAGGTTCGATAATCCTAAGCTGCTTTAGGCGTGGCGAGTGTCTTGCTAGAATTAGTGTCGCTAACCGATACTCGTTGTGGCTAGATTTTGCTTAGCCTCCTACATTAGCGACGCCCATTGCCTCAAACCTTTTCAACCAGAGTTGGGACGACCATGATACCTGAGGACGTCGAGAGCATGGCGTGAATACAGAATTCCAGACGTTCAGTAGTGTTGATTCGACGTTAGGCGATGAGGTTCGATAATCCTAATCTGCTTTGGGCATGGCGAGTGTCTTGCTAGAATGAGTGTCGCTAACCGATACTCGTTGTGGCTAGATTTTGCTTAGCCTCCTAGATTAGCGACGCCCATTGCCGCAAACTTTTTCAACCAGAGTCGTGACGACCATGATACCTGAGGACGTCGAGAGCATGGCGTGAATACAGAATTCCAGACCTTCAGTGGTGTTGATTCGACGTTAGCAGATGAGGTTCGATAATCCTAATCTGCTTTGGGCATGGCGAGTGTCTTGCTAGATTTAGTGTCGCTAACCGATACTCGTTGTGGCTAGATTTTGCATAGCCTCCTACATTAACGACGCCCATCACGCCGAACCTTTTCAACTAGAGTCGGGACGACCATGATTCCTGAGGAGGTCGAGATCATGATCATAATGTTGAACAACCAGAAAACCCCTTTTTACAGGCGAATATTTTCTTTCAATACCAAGTAATAGTGTGTGATTCTCCCAACCCCACCCCCCTCAGTCCTAGCGTATAAGACCTGACGCGTCCATTGAACATAACCACAGATTCTTCATCTTCGCGACACGAAAGATACATTTCATTGTTCTACGTCCTAATTCCTATTTTGCCTAACGTTGATCAACCGTTCAGCATTGCACCATGTCTAGACAACCGCAAGGCAATTCACGCAGGCAGCCAACCACCCGAGTAGGAAACGTGAACGGACATAGAGGACAAGTCGTACCCGATGGCATACGATTAGTGAGATCTCGGTCGGGAACGCAACAAAACCAATCCGGCAGCTCACCGAGCAGACTGCCGAACGAGCTGCCATCTCACGTGCGCCCTACACCACCAAACGCAACCGGAGCACTCGAAAGACCACCAGAGCGCCCCCGGAAAAGGATGATACAGAGCACGACATTTACCGATATCGAGACGGAACCTGACACACAAGTACCAACGGAAACAGTTCCTCTAAGCGATGATAGCAGTGATGAGTACGAAGACTCTCGCGGATCGGATCAGAGTGAATCGGACACTGAGCCAGACGCGGAAGACGACGATATTCCCCATGCTACTGGAGTAGGGCTGCGTCACCAGGCACGAACAGCGGACAAACAAACAAACAATCGGGCATCAACTGTGTGAGTTTCGACCAGCTGCGGATCACAGGAGGCAGCACTCGTCAGGCGGACGCCAGCAGCTCGAGGACGTATAACGCCCGGTAGAGCGTATACTCCGCCAGTGCTCCCGTCATCCTGTGTAGCCTGCTATTCATCCCCACTGGCCACTCACAGTGCCACTAGGTCGGGAGTTAGAAGTTCGAGTCCAGCCGGCGAATCAAGTACGCCAGACTCTGAGGACATCTGGCCGGGTACCCAGTCACGGCAAAATACAGCGAGAGGAGTAGAGGCGGCTCTAGTAACGCGGGCCAAACCTCTCATTCTCTGGTACGCCCTGTTTGTTGACCCACTCCCTGGCCCAATTACTTTGACGTCTGAGGTACACGGTGCTTGGCTTAAGGCGCTTGATTATATAGCTGAAGCAGGAAATATTGAACCGTCGGAGGAAAACATAAACATAGTAAGTGGACACAGATACACAGGGATGACGCCCTCCTGAAGCCGGGTATAGTATTAATTCTGAAAGATACGCAATAGACACTCTGGGGTAAGATCCCAGTTTGTTTGCCACGTGAAAGATGAGATCGGAAAATTATACGATCCGCCGGACGATCCCACGGCGATTGCGCGCAGGGTGGACTACCTGCTGGAAAAGGATAGATTTATGTGCTCCCCAAACGGATATGAGGTTGGTGCGCCTTAGTTGGACAAGTTTCTTCTAATAACTAACAGGTATTACACTCGGCTTAGAAATTGACATTTCGATTTGGGGCGCCCAAGATTCCTGAGGCCATATGGGGTAAGTACTTCAGAGGCAGGAAAATGCGTGGGATTGTCGAACCCGATTTTCTTGGGCGTCTCAACGGCATGATGATTTGCTTAACGTGTGCAATCCTCTGTCATACCCTACGAGCATGGCAAAGAGGAGTATATAAGGAATCAGGCGAGTTCAAGCCTGACGCGGTAGAAGGTCAGCCAGAACCCGAACCCACCTCGTATGCTCTAGGACGCCAGCATGATCCGAACCACTAATGACCTTTTTGCCTGGCAAACTCAGACGTGGGCCCATTGCCCAGACTGGGTACAGGCGATAATTCTGGACAAGATTCGCGGGACCATCCGGGTAAAGATGGAGAAGGATCACGGCGTGCGACAAGACCGCCGTGAAGTGTATACCCACGATTGGGCAGCTGTAGCCGCTGAGCTGCAGAGTCAGGCATCCAGCCAGACTACGCGACGGCCAGCCCACCAAAGCCAAACTCCCGGCCATTGGGTTGTGGTAGCCGCCGAGCTGCAGAGTCAACCATCCAGCCAGGCTACGCAACGGCCAGCACACCGAATTCAAAATCCGCGCAGACGGCGCATTGGGACCCCAGTGGGGCAGCAGGATAGTCCAAACGATTCGCAGGACCCTGATTTGTCTTTTGATTTCCTCCAGACGTCAGCTGCCCGGGTTCTCGGATTTCTCGATTCCTATCCGCCGAGCGCAGATGGTTCACGGGAGGTGACCAGGGAACTATCGTTGGACAGGACTGTGAGTCCTACTCCCTCGCGAGCCTCTCGCTGAGCCTTGACGGAATAGAGCCAGCACAACAGGAGACAAGTGATATTGAGCCGGGGGATGTGGAAGAGGGGCGCAATGGGAGCGTTGGTGAGGGTAATTCAGAAATGATGTGTCGAATATATCGCCTATGTGTCGAGTACTTTAATTAATTAATACTATTTGTTTGCCGGCGATGTGTTGATATGAGAACGTAAAGGGCAATCTGGGCGTTCGGAGTACGAGTAGTAGAATCAATGAAAGGGACACGCGACGGGGGCCTCTGGGCGATCTTATAGTAAACGTCACGGGGTGACGTCAGAAGGAAGAGGATAGTGTGTGTGCAAGATCGGGATTGTGTCAGGCAGAGTTGAGATAGTTCCCCACGTGTCTGGGAGGCATCATGAGGGCATCGAGATATTACGTAGGAGCGTACAGATAGAATAGAAAAAGTCAAGTTACGATCAGGACACACAGCACGTGGAGAGGGTGCAATCAGGACAATGCTGCGCCGGCAGAGAGTGTCTGGAGGTAGAAGCCAAAGGAGGGAGATACCAGGACTAGAGAGCCCAGGATCATTGGATCCTGATGTGAGGCGTCTGAACGAGCGAAGCCCAGGTGCGGAAGATAAAGATCGGACGTCAGGACAGAAGACGCCAGGATCAGTGGTGATCAGGATGGTGCGGCGGATCATCAGGCGTCGCCCTGGTGCAGCAACCGAGAATCAGAGGTGTTCAGGACACAAGAGCAGAGGACCAGGCGCAGTGAGGGCGCAGAGAACGTAGGGTCTGTGTCAGGATTGCGTCACGGCGCGGCACGTCAGGTGACGCAAAATCAGGACGCAATGTCAGATCGACGTTGCGTCGGGATTCACGATTGACGTTATGTGCGCTAGGTGCGCCAGACGCATGGGGCGCCCCTGGCCCAGAGTATTATTTTTGCTGATGTGCACCCTAGCCTGAGCATCCAATGCCTCTTGTCCAGTACGTGTAGATTGAATATGGGGGATTTGAGAATCGTGGATGGTAAGCGAGAAGATAGTAAAAGCCTGGTCGTTTACACGCTCTATAGACGGACAAGCAGTTGAGCATTCATCAGCAGGGTTATCCTCCAATGCACGGGCAAGACCTTTCGCCTTCAATATTAGTAGTAGGCGAAACCTTCAAGGAACACAGTTGCTCTTCGTGGTCGCAATCGATCCATCTACCTTGTCGATCGAATGGCTAAGTGAAGTATATGGTTGAGAAGCTGTTGGACTTGGTGTTGCGGTTAGTGCTGCAGTACTAGCTGCTGCAGCAGCTCGAGTACTTGATGCCATTGTGGGAGGTACAATATATTGTGGGAAAACTAACGTGAGTATTTGAAAATATTGGGCAAACAGGTTTGAAAAGAAGGATTTGTCAGGCGCGAGCTGGGCTCATAACCTCAAATAATATGGTCTATGATCGATAGACAGTAGTGTCGTCCATATTGTTCCTCCTCGCCTGGAGGGGTCATATATATACAGAATCTCTACTTTAACGAAAAATCTTTCTTTCCATCGTGCGCCTCTACCTCACATCATCCTCACAAGCTTTTGCTTTCTCCCAATGCACTTCTTCAAACTGCTTCCCAAACGGTTCCCCCTTCCTTCGCTTTACTCGTTTCATTCTCCTTCAGAATTTCCTTGAGGTACCGCAATTTATAACACCACTGATACCTTCCGTTGTTTCCCAATCATTTTATTGCGACATCTTTCTTGTTCCATCTGTAAGTGTACCTTAGTCCCAAACGTCAGACTCCTACTTGTGTCGACTCCAAACTGTTCTAACGCCCTGGTAGATTTCCTGTGCATTCTCAAAACATCTCCGCTGCAGCAAACATTCCCATAAACAATCATCACCTCAACTAGCATAATCCACAACCCTTTCCTAAACCTAGGTCTCCTTGTCCAAATATCTAGTGCCATCGTAGTGTTGAAGATATGGAACCTTCGTGATTTCTAACAAAAGCAAATGACAGGAGGGAGCTTACAGAAACTACGGTGGGTACATCAGAGATGCTGATAGCACTCCGTGAGCAGCGTGAAAAGTCTGATGCCCTAAAGGCATCTCGCAAGGCTAAGAAGCTTGCGAAAGTTTTTGATAGTATTGTTACAGACACTACTAGTGAAAGCTGTATTATGCCCAAGCCTTCCTGAAAGAAAAAATAAAAGATAGAAATTGCTTCTCCGACCACAGCCCCCTCCACTATAGCCACCGAGCACCGCCTTGAGAGTGACTGGGAGGAGGAACTTGGAGGTGAGGTAGTGGTGGATAAAGGAGGTGGGAGTGAGGGAAGTGAATACATGGAGGCTATTTGTACTATTTCAAGTCAACTGGGACAATTGCAGGTTGGGGGCAGTGTTTCTCAAGATGTTGGAGGGAACCTAGGTCAAAATTCTGTTGTAAATAGTGAGGTGCGGAGGTCTGGACGAATTCTGAGAAATCAGAGGTGAGCCAAGGTCCGAGCAGAATTGTGCAATCCGGGCTGAGCGGGATCTACGTAATGAGCCGTTTCATCGTGATTTATGTTAGGGCAGTGGCGGCAAAGTTGTCAGCGGCAAGATCAGCTAATAGATAATATTTAATGACTTTTAGTAATCTTTGAAGATGCTAACCAAGAAGACTCACTTGTTGAGATCCGGCCATGTGGTATCAATTAATGTGCGGATATGCTTTGTATCATGTTGACGAGACATATATTGGTAAAGGGTTTAACATTCTTCTAAATGACATAATACTTCGTCCATTGCAGGAAAGAGTTCATGCCTCTGGCCATAATGGTCTCGCTTCTGGAGACAGATCTGCCACTTATGGAAAGAGTGGAGGAGGTCCATTATATCACATAGGATATCCCAATCAGCCTGAGAAAGGTCATGTTTAAGTTCCTGAGGAAGCTTGTCTTTTCCTCCGTTCGCATTGCGGTGGATTGAGAAGGAAACAAAATCTTGGATTGGTTTCACAAAGTGTAAAAGCACGGGTTGGAGATATGTAGTCACCACTCCAGCGGGTCAGATTTCCTCCTATTAGAGTTGATGCTTTGGAGCTAGGTAAAAGTTGCTTAACCCTTGCTTCAAATTTCTCCCGCCTTTGTGGAGTGCGCATAATCCAAACTCAAATATTAGGTAACTTTCTAAGAGGACCTTTTAGTCTCCAGGCCTGAAGAGATGCAGCTTCCTTTTTGAGGTCTTGGGAGAAGTTGATTTAGGAGTCAAACTTTACCTGGTCCTCCCCTCGCAGGAAGGCCTTGACTACAGATTTCAGAATATGGCCAAATCATTGTAGACGTCTATGAATTGGATTGAAAGGGATATTGATTGAAGGAAGGTAGGAGGATATAGGTTGCAAGGCCGTATCATTATTCGATGCATTATTTAATGTAAAGTAGCCAATTATCCAAAGACCAGTAAATGTATTAGGAGAACTTAGCTAAAAGTAACGGAAAGAGAACCTAAGAAAAACGCAAAATAGAATAAGCCCCAAAGAGGATAGACATGTGCCCTGCGCAAAAACACATATCTGATTCCACTGTGGGAGGTGGTGCCTAGGAAGCCGCTGCGCTTGCCATGGGAGATCGTTGCCACCGATATCTCCCATATCTAGGCAGGCATCGTGAGTAGGGCCTGAGTTGGCCTGCCGTGCAGTTGGGAACGTCGCTGGGCCAGGATCAGGCAGGTTGAACTCTAGGGTTGGAGAGTGGTAGCCTGGCTAGTTGTCACACATAGTGACTAAGCAAGGCAGACTCTCACATGACTAATAGTTATTAGTCATTGGTTTGTTATCTTTGACACTATGGGGTCAATTGACTCATAGGTTTTCACATGACGACGCAATAGCGTGTCATTGGGTTATTGTTATTGGTTGATATTTGACATGACGCACGATTGTGGTAATATGATTTTGACATGACGCACGATTGTGGTCATGGGATTTATGTATTTTGCACATGACTCATAGTTATGAGTCATGGGTTTCACGCATGTGACCCCTTTAGGGCACCTGACTTGTTTTATAGGTTTTAATTGATTGCGAGATATGGCGCAGCTGACTCGGACGAGTCAGCTGATGGATTTCCCATCATGACTCACTCTGAGTCAGGAGTCGCGTGACGCGAGAGACTGAGTCATGCAGGGTTAGGGTTGATGGAAGAACCCCTATATAAGGGCACCCTCGGGACATGGGATTTGGGTCACGAACTATCTCCCTTACACACCCGGCGATTGAAATCTCAACACCATGAGCTTTCATAGTCAACATCCACCACCACCGCACTCATAGTGAGCTGCACCCGCACTCTGCATGAGCTCCACCCCGCCCGCCCGCCTTACGTCCCTCATGATGTTCTTAGGCCCTGGCATCCTTGTTTCTAGGGGTCGTTTGGCTCGATCACCGCCTCTCTTCGCGTGCGCTTCGCTGCCGAGCTTAGCGTTGGCACGGTCGGCAACACCCTTTCGCCCATGTTACAGACGGCTGGGACTACAGTTCGCAGTAGGAGAAATTATTTCAACAGGCTACAGTCGATTTCCCCATTCTCAGCACTTCCATTAGAGGCTGGCTAGTCACACACGCAAACGGTTGCGGATAGTTTCCACGGTTATTGGATCTACCCCTCCTCTCCCCCTTCCGGTCTCGTCCTGTTGCTCGGTTACAGCTACAATCCACTCACTTGGCTGGCACCCTACTGCCCCTTCGCCTTACCTTGCTACTTCTCCACGGTCGCGCCCCTCGGTTATCCTCAGTTGTCATATTATACTGCCTCGGTGGCGGATATCAACGCCTTGGGTTCATGAGTAATGCTTCCAACGCCGCAACGGTTTTAAGTGGCTCCCGCGCCCCAATTGTTCTTCTCTCATTGTCCGTTACTTTTGGTTTCATTGTGGTTATAACAATCCTTTCTTTGTTGAAGGGTGTCTACGGCAAGGGTTTGCCTGTTGATTCCTCCCCGTGTATTTATTTGACTGTCTAATTCTGCTCCTTTAGTCGGAGTTGGATTTCCTATTTTGCGCGGCTGGTGGGCGGTTGGTCTCGTACCAGAGAGACTTGGGTTGATGGCTTTATCCCTGGCGCCGGTTGGAGAAACATAGGGGATGGGGTTTTTTCTTTGCCATAGCTAGCGCTGCACGTAGTCTTTGTTCCTGTCGGTTGTTAATACAAAGCACATGATAAAAAGAAAAAAACAGAAAAAGGAGAAAAAAAAGACATGGGATTTGGGTCACGAACCATCTCCTCTACACACCCGGCGATTGAAATCTTAACACCATCAGAATTTATCGTCAGTATCCACCACCACCGCACTCTCAGTGAGCTGCACCCTCCCCCTCCCGCCTTACTTCCCCTATCATGTTCTGGGGCCCTGGCGTTCTTGTTTCTAGAGGTTGTTTTGCCTCAATCATGCCTTCTTTTCCCCGGCGCTTCGCTGTCTCACTTAGCGTTCGCACCGTCGGTAACCCCTTTGGGCCCATGTTACAGACGGCTGGGACTACTGTTTGCAGTAGGAGAAAACATTTCAACAGGCCACGGGCGATTTCACTATTCTCTTCACCTCCGCTGGAGGCTGCCTAGTCAAACATGGATACAGTTACCGATAGTTTCCACGGTTATTGGCTCTACCCCTCGTCTCCCCCTTCAGGTCTCGTCCCGTTGCTCGGTTACAGCTACAGTCCATTCACTCGGCTGGCACCCTACCGCCTCCGCCGCCCTAGCGATTGCCACAGTCACACCCCTCGGTTACACTCTGTCGTCGTATTGCACTGCCTCGGTAGTGGATGTCAATGCCCTGGGTTCTTGAGTAATGTCTACAACGCCACACGGTCCATAGTTTTGAAGTTCTGCAACGTCACAACGGTTTTAGTGACCCCCGCGCCCTCTTTGTTCTTCCTTTCTTGTCGGTTACTTAGGGTTTCATAAGTGGTTTATCAATTATTTCATATTGTTAGGTGTCTATGGCAAGGGTTTTGCTGTTGATTCCTCCCCATGTATTTATTTGATGTTTCTTACCCCATCCGTTTAGTCAGAGTTTGATTTCTTATTTTGCGTGGCTGGTGTGCGGTTGGTCTCAGACCAGAGAGACTTGGGTTGATGGCTTTTTCCCTGGCGGCGGTCGGTTCACGGAGGTTTTTCTTTACCATAGCTAGCGTTGCACATTGTCTTTGTACCTAGATGACAAACAAAACAAAGCGCATGAAAAAAAAGAGAAAAATGAAATAAAAAAGACAGGGGATTTGGGTTCTTCCGGCAACCATCTAAGTTCTTTCATATACTATACTTTCAATATATAGATCTTTATCCATCACGTTTCTGGGAACCAAGACACGACTGTCTTTTATGAGTCTAGCAATCGACGTTGCTAGATAGGAGTCAACGGACTTAGCTATCGCAACAGCTATTGGGCTAAGAAAACGTTATCGTTAGGAAACTATCGGTTACCCGCTGCAAGTATCGACCGGAGAGGAGCAGATTGTAACACTAGTCTGGAACCGCTTAGAGAGTGAAATTGGTTGTCTATCCGAGTATTCGATGTATGCCTTGAAGGCATCTGACCTCCAGTGGCCCAGTTTTTGGATTTCTGTTTCAGAGATCCCCACTTGCGCTTCCCATGTGATGGTGCCCATGCAGAAGCTGTGGCCCTTTCAGATACCGTGGCCCACTCCAGCTCTCGAGGTGAGTCCTTGTAGTTTCTGGACAACATATTCTCTTGAGATCGCTTCCGGTTCAACACTACTGATAAAGAAGCGGGGTAATTGATAAGGCCAGTGTGTATCGCGGGTCATGTACTCTTCCATGGCACACATGGGGCAGGCATTGTTGAGACTTGCGGCCATAGTCAGCCTAATTGCCTTCCGAAATTAGTCTGTTTTCGATGATGGGATACTGAGTTACATAGAGGCTCCACTTCCTGGTACTCTGACGCTACTCTGAGTGAGACACCACTTTGGGAATGCATCCCCTAGCGTGAAGTCTCTCTGTTGGTAAGTATATTCCTCAACTCAGAGGAAGGCGGCCAAGGCCAGTGTGAAAGCGGCGTGGGTACCTACATCGTTGTGGTTAGAGCCAGAAAGATGGCGGAGGATGGGTAAGAGGTAGGGCTGGGTCAGCGGTGTTCGTATCCGGCCCCTGGGTTCCGGGTGATCACACTTGATCCCCTGCATTGTTCGTTCCAAATAGCGGTTTGCAAATGCCGCACACTCGATTCTGAGGTCAAGTTGGTATGAGTGAATACCTGCTAGGTAGAGTTTCATTGTTTTGACATTCACAGATCCAGCTAGGAAACATAACCACACTATCAACCATGTTGTCTCTGCGGGAAAACAACCTCCATTTAAATTTAGTACCCAGCTAGTCTGCTGAATAGAGAAAACTGGGTTCTCGGCCTGTCGTAGTTTCGTCTTATGAAGAGGGGAGCCCGGGCAAAAGGTGGTAGGCACCTACCCCTGACAATCCCGATTCCAGTATGTTAGGAATCCACGTTCGGGAGGCTACATGTTGGGTGTAGTAACTGTGGTGCGAGGTCGGCTATCTGGTTATATTCCGATCCTGAGAGCGTATTGGCTATGGCATTCTCCTTCTTTGAGACCAATAATGTCTCCACTTACAAGTCCTATTCGCTAGCGAGCAACAAGCATTGCCTTAAGACTTGCAAGTAGGCTCCTTGGATTGTCCGGTTGGCTATACCAGTGGCCACAGCTCGGTTGTCGACAGGTATTACAAGTGCTTTCTCCTTCAACTTGGAGGCCTAATGCAATGGGACCTGTTCGACGACGTGCATTTCTTGCCTGTTGATGAGCTCTCTTCCCTTAGCTATGGAGAGGGGTATCGGTATTAAGAATGCTGAATCGGGTTCAGGGGGTACCTGGCTTTGGCTAAGGTAGTATACACCTAGTCCTTGAGTGCTAGCAGGGTCGGACCAGGAACTTATTACTACCACCATGCTTGGCGCGATTGATCTCCATGGTGGGTGCTGTAGTGCCTCAGACCATCAGGCAAGAGCTTTTTGTGCCTCCCTGGATATCCGCCGCCTATAGTACCTAGCTGCTTGTTGTGGAAATACAGCCCCATGTTGTAGTGGCGGCGAAGAAATGTGCTTCCTAGAGGAACAACGGTGGAGACGAAGTATAGATATCTGGTGGGTTTCTGGATATCAAGCAGCGAGAGGGATCGGATGTGTCATGCCTCGCTGATGACTTTGCTTGCTTGTTGCAGGATCCTATCGTAGAGTCCAATTACCATGTTCCTGGTATTGAGTACCAACCTGGCCAAGCGCACAGCAGTCCTCTCCGTATTTTTTTATGTTTTTATACTCAATCCCACTTGTGCACAAAGTGTAGTAAAGATTTGGCTAGATTTCTTATGATTGGCTATCACTCCCCGGTCTAAGACTAACAAAAAATGGTTGAAGTAGTGGATTATCGTAGCAATGATATTCGCTGTTTTGAGTTACTATTCGAGAGTGCAGTGGAAAATTTCCACAAAGAGGTTGAACAGATATGGAGCCGTACGCATTCCGAATGGCAGAAAAGGTTTTGCATAAAATGAGTCCTCCTATTGGAAGCCGAGGAGTAGGGTGTGTATTGGCGATACAGGCATCTAGCGGAAATCGGACTCAAAGTCTCGCTTAATTCGTATCTTCTCTCTCCCAAATCATTAAACCGCTGGAAGTGCGTCTTCGATCCCACTATATTGAATCTTGCCATAATGCTGTGGGATTCCAGCATTAATTCCACTCATATCTCCTGGTGGGTAAGATAGGTGATGGATTCTCCTCTTGCTTACGTCCGCCTGATAGGTTAGGCCTGGCTGAGATGCTGTGAAGTGGCTTGGTAACCTATTAGGATGAGGGAAGACTTCTAGGCGGGATTTATTAAGCTCTAATAGTATACTGCCGGATACGGTTGGGGCCTCCGCTATGGCAGTCTTTGGGTTGGGGTGAATGGTAGTAGTATTGCGGTAACCTTCATTGCCCATTTCTGCACAGAAGCAGCATATTCCTAAGACAGCTGTAATCACATGGGGTTCTGGGTAATCTTGTGTAAGCTTGCCCCATCCTTCTCCTCTTAGTTGCCCGGTAGGCATTGGCAGGCTATGTGCGGTAAATAGTGGGTAATGCAGGGATGTATTAGGGTATGCGGATGTCATTCTAGGTTTCGGGGGCAGGCAACTATTGCTTGGTCAGTGGAGTCTCTGCACCAAATGAGTAATTGGGATAAAAGCTGCTAGGGAAGCAGTGAGCTAAGTATTATGCGAGGCGAAATACGCCGTGTAGCTGTATCAGAAGTGGCTAGGAAATGGCATCAGAAAAGTGGGAGTAGCTGGGACTTCAAACGACTATTGCGCCTTGGGTATCCAGTCCAAGTGGGGCATTGCGCTGAATGGTAGTTGCTACCGCAGGAAATGCACATGTGCTGGTAGTGGCAGGGGGTGATTCGGCACTCCCCATTGTTCCAATTTCTACATGGTGGTGCTATAGCTGGTACGGAACCTGTGTTTTCTCTCGCATACTGGGGTTGGCCCAAAGTTGATGTAAGGCTGAGGCCGACAGACTGGTATGCTTGTCCCAGGAGCTTGTTGCGTATAGGGAGCTCGTGTATCCAGTGGAGAGATCCGGTGGCTGGCTCACTGGTGTCTGGCCACGGGCCTCGTGGCGCTGGGTGCTCAAATCATGTTGAGGGTCCACCCTCAGCGTCAATCAGTCGCCATTCGCTGGCATGATAAATGCTTTTCCCACTAGCCACTCTCTTCCGGTGGAATTGGAAGTGGTAAGGCTTCACTGCCTTCCATGCATCCTTTTCCAGTAAGTCGTACAGGTTCATGGTGTATATAGACAGTGCTGTGGCGAGATCCCCTTGGAGTATGGGGGGTGCTGGCTTTACAAGGATTCCTGTGTAGTAGACCACCCTGGCTTTGAAGAAGCTGCTGATACGATACTCGCTCTCTCTGCCATCCCTTTCGGCTTGCTCAAACTCAATGCCTCTGATGCTAATCTTTCATTGAGTCTTGCTTCCCTCCTTTTCACTAGCTAGGGACTGGTAATTATTTGTCGGCTGGAACCTACTTTCGATAATCGGGACCAGTGTACCGCGTTCCACGCCTGGGAATGGTTGTTCCACTGACGCTACGATAGTTCATGCATTCTCAGTATCGTGTGGGAATAGAGGGTGGGATGAGTTGTATATACAGAGAGCCCTCGGTTCCCTCATATCAGCCAGGCCCTGCTCACTTTGCTTTCTGAGCTTGGCCAATTGCCTTTCTAGTGCCGCTATCCTACTGGGTGTCGAGTTAGGTTCGTGGGGCTCCGTGTCCTGAGTCGGTATAGGTTGTTGCTGGGCATGCTAGGGTGTGGGACTCTGGGAATTCTGGTTATTTGAGATGGGTTCGAGGACCACTGGGTTGACACTATCATGTTCGTGTGAGCGGAGAAGTTCACGCATCTTAGTGAGATTGATTGGTATATCTGATGGAGAGCGAGAAAAGGTATAGCTAGCTAAATCGCTTGGTGATATTGGGGTGGCCAGCTGTGGTGAGATCGGGTTGGAGGGCAGGAAATGCGAGATATGTATCTGTTCATTGTTGGGGGAGGACTGGCTGTACTGGGGTGTGCTTGGCTCGGGTTCCTCACTATTGCTAGATGGGGGATTTGTATGTTCGGTCCCGAGGGTACTGTGATCCGGATCTTGTGGTTGGGCATAACGGTGTGGGGCTGGTCGGATACGCGTGTTCTTCCTTACTCCTGCTGGTCCCCTTCGCCTGATACCCGATATGGAGATCCCTCGACCTGTTCAAGCTCTTGAGGGAGCTATAGTGTATTTGTGGTGGTAGCTAGTGGCTAAACCCGGGTAGGCGTGGCTTTGAATGGGCAGAGATAGTGGTTTGAGAAATATCAGGCACGCGAGAAATAACGAACCCGACCTGTGAGAAGAGTGGTGATGATGTGGTATGGAGAAGGAGAATTGGGGACTTGTGTAGTAAGGTTCAAAGACCTGTACCTGGGAGAGCTAGGACCCCACACTCTCTCGGCAACAGGAAAAACCAGAATCTACCTACCTCCCAGGTATACCGGCCTACCCCCCCGGTTGGGTTTGTCCCGCTTTGCCCCATTGGCAATGGGTTGTAGTAACCGGACATCCAAATATCTGCTCGATAATATACGGTGTGATAATATCCCAAGTGCTTGACTTGATTTCCTCCAATAGGCGGTCCACAGAATCCCCTCATACCTAAAACGGTACTTTTTAAATTCTAATTCGAGTGAAGTCAATGGCAATAACACCAAGAAAGGCGCGATGGGCAGGAAAGCTCCAAAGATCGAAGGTAATGTCAATTTGCGTTTCAATCCCAGCAAATGCTTGGGTTAGCTCTTTTTGCCCCCCTATATTGGTGGAGTATACAATGCTTAATGAGATTTGGAGAATTGGGTAGTGTACGCGAAATCTTGGTATAACTTGCATTCTAGAATGTCCAACAAACTAGTTAATATAACCTTCACCATTCATAGGTACCGGCAAGATCCACAATGCCTAAATTACCTAGATCAAAGGAATTACATGGGACAGCAACAGGGGACAGCAACATACACAAGCAAGAAGATAGTTTGGCAGAACGTGAAAGCAATGCTGTGGGTTCTTCCGAGAGCTAACATTATTGACAACAATCCAGTGTAGGAGAAGATGCTCAACAATATTGCGATTGAAGACAATTTGAGGTCGAGTTTTGGCAAAGGCGGTTTCTAGTAAGAGTTGCCCTTGTTCAAGGGTGGCCTCAATAGGGCCCTCTTTGCCTATATGGTGGGTATCACGATCATGTTCAATCACATTTTTTGTTGCCCAATGGGAAAATGTGGCTGGACTTCAACTATATGTGCCTAATACGCACCAACTGATTATTATCGGAAATGTCCAAAAGCGAGTGATCAATCGCAGAGTTGAAAGAAGACTTACCGCGAGAACAACTCCAAAAAGTTTGCATATCCAAGGTGGTATCTTCTGCCACGTCCTCCGATTTGCAAACCCAGCTTTTCCATCTTCTTTTCCGCTTATTGAAAATCTCGTTACTTGCCGTACTGGTCCCATCATTTAGAAAATTTCGACTCTGCCGACTGGGAGTAAGAAGTCCACTAGGAGGAGTACTCAGGGCCCGGGGGCTACCGGACCCTTGGTATGGTTATCTGAATGCTTAAATGACTGTAGATGGCTTGGATTAAATGGTGGTTCAATCAAATAATTCCATATCGTCTTCTGTGAGAAATGGATATGACTGCCAGAGTCATCATGTGCTCTTAGGTTGGATGGACTTGTTCAGAAGTCATAGCAAATCTTTAAATAAGCAGCAAAATGATCACAAAGAATTGTCAAATTTGCGAAGAATTTCGCTATAGGCAAGCCATCAATGATAACCTAAAAGATTTGCCCTCCTCTCTAGTATTCCAATAGGTTCTGATATACTACTTGTATACTCCTATATGAGTAGTCTTAGATATGTGAGTTCGTATTGTAATTCTGACCAATTTGTCAAAGGAAAACTAGTTCAATTGGAAATATAACTTAAAAGGAAAAGACTATGACCGTGAACCATAGAAATACATGTAGAGAGAAAAGCTCAAGCACCGATCGTCCCTTTCCACCATACTAAGATTCCACCATCGGAGGCGTTGGTGTTTTGGTTGCTGCCCTTCCCGCGGGGGAGTGTTACCACCGACATCTCCCAACCGGAGGCAGGTAGCGGGGCTACTTGCTTGGGGAGCCTGCCGTTGGAGGTGGTTAACGCCTACTTGCCATTGTGAAGCAGGCCTGGTCAATATTTGTTGTTTGGGCGGTGGGTTTCTGGAACCTCCGGGAAAGTGAGATTCGTTCACGTTGCGAGTACTCGATATATGCCTTGTAGGCATCTGATCTCCAGCGGCCGCGTATCTGGATTTGGGTTGCAGGGATCCCGGCTTCTGCTGCCCAGCTTGCAGCCCCTCTCCGGAAGCAGTGTCCATTCCAAGCATCTCATCCAAGCCCACTGCTAATCGCTAGTTGTTGTAATTGTTGTATTACGTACTCTCTGGTTAAGGGCAATTGGGTCAATCGTCCGACAGTAAATAAGGGACCTGTTGGTGGCCGGTGGATGTCATTGTTGAGATATTGCCGCATTGCTTCGACCACTCATCCCTCATCGCTGCTGGCCGCAATTGTCAGCTGGATTCCGCCACTAAAGGGGTCCGTCTTCGAGGCGGGTAAAGTGAGTTTCATATAATTTCCCCCTTCGTGTAGTTGGATACTATTCTTTGTTGAGAACCATTTTCTAAATGCTGGTCCGAGTTCTAGGTCAGCTTGGCGGTAAGTGAATTCCCGGACCCTTAAGAAGCCAGTAAACGCTAGTGTAAAGGCTGCTCGAATTGCTATATCTCTATAGCTTTCCATATCAAGGGCCCTACGTAGAAGAATGAGCTGTAGACGGGTTAGTTGTTTGCGATTGCGGCGGTCTGGCTCCTTGTGCTCTTGCTTAATGTCTTGCAAGGCAAGTTCAAGCCGCAGGTCAGAGAAGGCGGTAATATTAATATCAAGGTCAAGATGGTAGGATCTGATTGCCGATAAGTACAGTTTCATAGTCTTAACCTTGATTGTTCCTGCCAATGAACACAACCACTCTATCAGCCAGGACACCTTTGCCGGAAAGCAGGTACCGCTTGAGTGCTGATAGCCGGCTAAGAAACAGAACACTACGAAGCGAGAGCGTGGTGTATTGTAGTTCCACCTTGTTGAGGGTGCTAGTCCCCTCCACAGATAGTTGGCTGCCGTGCCTGAGAGGCCCGACTGTTGAATTTCTGAAACCCATGATTGTGGAGGTTGGAGACCGGGAGTTTTAACTGCGGTGCAATATTAGTAATTTTCACATAGTTAAACCGAGAGAGCGCATCTGCCAGGGGGTCCTCCTTCGTTGGTATCCATATCACCACCATTTCCAAGTCGCATTCTGCTGCTACAAGTAAGCATCTAGGCAGTACATTCATGAATGCTCCTCTAATCGTTCTGTTTTCCAAGGCGTAGACCGCCGCTCCATTGTTGATATTCATAACCACCTGGCAGCCTCTGCATTCTTTACCCCATAGGAGTAAGGCTTGTTCCACCGCTCTTAGTTCCTTGGTGTTTATATGCTCACCCTGGCGGGCTATGTGTAGTGGTAGGTCTATGGTGAATGCTGCTCTGGGTTCTGGTTGTATGTAGTCGGCGGTGAGACTGTTCCCCTTGCTCCTACCTTGACCGCTGACACTTTCCCTTCTTCTGATATAATATCCCCCGAGTCCCTTTGTTGAGACTGCGTCTGTCCACACGAGAACTCTCGCTCGATTTCTTCGCTGGATCGATCGTTAGGGGGCAATAACCAAAATCTCCTTCCACCACCACCTGTCTTTCATTGCCGCACTTGATATTCGTCTCCAGTATAATATCCTATTACTCGGGAGATAGAGCTGCATGTTGTACAGACGGCGTAGGAATGCTTTCCCCTGAGGGACCACAGTTGCCACAAAGTTTAGGTATCCGGTGAATTCTTTGTAGGTCTAGCAGGCTCAGTAATTTCATTTTTGTTGCCCTCGGAATCATCGCTGGGGCTTTCAGGCGCTTTCTCACTGGTCAGCGGACAACCGTCTTCCTTGTATCCAGCTCTACCCCGCCAAAGCTCGCTATAAACCCTTGTTCATTTTTGGACTCTTTGATAACCAATCCGATTTCCTCGCAGAGGTCTGAGAATATTGCCCCAGATTGCTCCATATTACTACATGCTGGGATTATGAGAATGAAGTCATCTAAGTAATGTACGATCTCAGCCCGAAGCTTTCTTGAGTTGAAAGAGCTGTCAAGAATCCAGTGCATGGCCTCGGCGAAAAAGTTGAAGAGGTATGCTGCCGTTCGAGGGCCAAACGGTAAGAATCGCTCCTCATAGTAGTTGTCTTGCCAGCTGAATTCAAGGAGGGGAGAGTCAATAGGCGAGACCAGAATACGGTGAAAAGGATTTTCGAAGTCTCTTTTTATCAACAGACTCTCCCCTCCCCATTGCTGAATCGCAACAATGACATCAGCTACCGAGTTGTAAGAGATCGCACCGTAGGTCTCCGAGATTTGGCTATTAATTGAGCTGCGGTCGTCATGAGGGAAGGACAAATGGTGAATTCCGCGCTTGGTTCTGTCCGACTTATCGGTCAGTCCTAATGGGGATGCAGTGAAGTACGCTGGTATCTGGGAGCTCTTTGGATAATATTGGAGGGGATGGTTCCCCAGCTCAGTCTGAATGTCCGAAGGGACAATTTCGGGGTGTTCGCTTGCTGTAGGTAGGTTGGGGTAGATTCAGATTCCTTTCCTTGCGCCTTCATAACCGATTCTGGCACCGAACTCGCAAATTGCTTGGATCATTTTTGTCACATGGCTTTCGAGAAAGTATCGCATAAGTCTTTTCCATCCAAGGAGCTTTAGTGGGCCTGCTGGCATTCGTAGAGCATGTGCTGTAAATAATGGGTAGTGGATAGTAGTATTTGGGCGCTTGGGCTGTTGCGGTGTGGGTAGGCTGCTGCCAGTGGGCTCTAATGTTATATGAGTATGGTAGTGGTCAAGAGTTGCTACGCGGAAGTGGTCAGCTTGCTAGCTCGGTGAGAATGTGAAAGTGGGATAGCTTGGTATATGATTTTTATCTAGAGATTAAGGTAATGAAAGAGGTGAGCTAACGTCCGGGAATTCCACCATGGGTACTAGTTGTTCTGCCACTACCCCCCTGGCTGCATTGTGCTATCCTATGTTTACTCTCCCAGGTAATACATCTGTGCTGGTGGCGGCGGAATGAAGTCCATCATTCTCTATAATTCCAATTTCGGCAGATTTGTCCTTGTGAGTCGCTCGTAGCTCTGGGCACCGCGGTTGCATGTTATGAACTCTGATGGTTTCCCTGTCGGTCGAGTGGCGCCGGAAGGGAGGATGGGGTTTGGGTTATTGTTGGTGCTATCTGGGTGGGTGGACCCTCACGGAAGGGGAGATCGTATTGGCGGCGGGGGTTGGTGAGTACTTGGTTTGTGTTTGAATTCCACGGTAGGTGGAGCAATGGGTGAGCAAAGCACTTTGACGCAATGAGCTCACTCTCTAGGTGCTGCCATTTATTTTGATCACAAATCTCTCTTCCCCCTGGTACGGTCTTCCTATGGAATTGGAAGTGTTATGCCTTTACCCCCTCCCAGTTGTACTTCTCCAGCAGTTCGTAGAGGTTCATCGTGTAGATAAACAATGCTGTAGCTAGGTCGCCTTGAAGTCCGTATGGTACTAGCTTAACCAGTATCCCACTATAAGCCGCCCAGGCTTTGAAGAAACTACCGATCCGGTATTCGCTCTCTCTTCCTTCTCGCTCCCCGTGCTGAAACTCGACTCCTCCGATGGACATTGTTCGCTGGGTTTCTGCCCGTACCTTGTTCCTTCTGAGGAGCCGGTAGATGTTTGTGGGTTTAAATTGATTTTCAATGAATTGCACCAATGGATTCCACTCTACCCCCGGGAATAGGTTTTCGACCGACCGGGCTAAGGCAAATGCGTCCTCCGGTCTGGGGGTAATGGCAGGTGGGATGGGGTGGTACCTACCGAATTGGGTAGGATGGTGTGTGGTTCCTCCTGGGCCTGCTGCTCTAAGTTCGGCCGGCTGACTTTCCAGCTCAGCTATGCGTATAAGCTTGGGGTCAATCGTGGGTGCTGGTGAGGTCTCTCGCCGGGTGGTTGTTGGACTATTATGGGTAGCGGGTATACGATGACAGGCCGTATTCTGTGTTGCTAAGTCGGGGAACTACTTGAGCAACGAGGTTATTCTCATGTTCGCGCAGAAGTTCACGTATATCATTGATGCCAATGGTCTCGCTTGTGGCTCTGGCTCGGAGGGAGGCTCGGTTTGGCCTGTAGGACTCGCGTATTGTGACTTCAGAACTTGGTGAGAATGGGGGTGCGCGCGAGTTTTCACTAAAGTTTGCTAGAGTTGCCGTGTTGGTTCCGTGAATAGGCGAGATGGGGCTGCCTTATGTGCTATGTTCCGTTCTCTCCTCCCTACTGGAGGGGGTGCCTTGTTCGTCTAGTGAGGATGGGTTTCATTGTTCCCAAGGTCTTGCCCGTAGCGGCGTGGTGGCTACTGTGTTCGCGTATTCTTTCAAACTCCTGTCTGCGGGCCTCTTCGGTTGGTGGTGCTGCTCCCTTTTCCCCGTGCTGATCCCCTTTGGGGTGGCATATCGGGCAGATCCTAGCGCAGTCTGTGTACGGCTTTTGCCGATATTAGGTGTGGGAGTACCGACGTGTGATGGTGCGAGCAGGGTGTCCCCCTCGGATTGTGTGTGTTGGGGATAGTGAGAAAAACAAAAAACGCGTCGACGAAGAACTGGGACTGGAGAGGGCTTGGGGAATCGCTGGAGAGAAGACTGGTGGTGGTGCAAGATATAGCAAAGCTTTGAGAGCTGGGACCTATCGTGCCCAGCTATGACCATCGCGTTCGAGAGTTGAATTATTCCATTCTGCGTAACCTCCGAGACACTGATACGGCTGCCGAGTGATTTTGTATGCGCTTTGCCTAATTGGCCACGGGTTTCCCCAACCCATCATTATGTTGATCAACCCCGCCAACAGGAATATTTTCTAGTCACACAATTGACTCTCATATTGACTTACATAGTAGTTAACTATACTCTCGTGCAGTTCCTGCCGCTAATTTGTGGAAGAATTCAAGTGTAAATGTCCTTGGATCCATTTCCACTATCCCCGGCATATGTCAACTGATACCCATAGATGGTTGGAGGTACCCACAGATCCCTACCAGTCCCCGACAGATCCCCGCAGATCCCCACCGTTCCCCACAGACCCCCATAGATCCCCACAGATCCCCACAGATCCCCACAGATCCCCGCCGATCCCCACGAACTCCCACAGACCCCACCGATGCCTACTGTCTTGGTCAGGGGATCTGCAGTCCACTACCGTCCCCTATCGTCCTTGGATTAGGACGGCATAATAGTGTCTCACCTTGTGGGGCCCCTGGTCCTCCCTCAAAACTGCAGTCCTAAAATGTCCCAGGACGGGACTATGTGAAAATTTTCGTCCGGTCCGGTCCGGTCTTCTTGGCAGTTTCCCGTGGGGCCGCCGGGGCCCCCTGACCATTGCGAACACTGTTCGCTAGCAAACTGCTAGGGAGTACTCGTACGTTCTAAATTCTTAACGGACAATTTCCAGGAGCACCTAGACACACCTTTTATCCTTGGGACCTGTGGTTTCCTGCCCCTCTGGGCCCTGGTTGGTACTAACTCAGGTCTCTGGTATACCTGTTGCTAACTTTAGGGAGGAGTTGACCTCTTGTGAGCAATAGATCCTAGATTCTGATTGGACACTCTATCTGACAGTGGCTATAGACCGCCTACAGCTGCTATATGCTTTGGGAATCAGGCCACTAATGTATCTTCCCCAGCCACCTATTGCTTGGGCTTTAACTCTGAAGGTATCGAAGAACTCAAACATGTCAATTCCACTTGCCATATCTATCTTGTTTGTCCTGCCCTGCCCTTGTACAAATAGCATTTGGAATCGATTTCTCATACCAAGGAGAGACACAGGAATACCGCCCATACCACAGTTACAGTTTGCTCCACCTATATTTTTACTACAAGCCTGGTGGTTCTATTACAGTGCATTGTTGTTTACGGTGGTATTTAAGAACAAAGGTCTGGCTTCAAAAATACATTTGTTACACTAAGACTCATCAACTACATTTAACTAGTACTCAATTAAACTTCTAATACTACTACTCGAGCTGTAAATACAGGTGGCACCTCCGACTGGGCATTATGATCACTCCGGGGATCCCGCCAGGCAGCCTGCTTGGTTAGCCTTGTACCTTCATGAATATCAACCGCGTAGTAATTGACTTTATACTGGCGTGAAGCTGGCATCGAGATCGACAAACTCCAAAAACGAGAAGTACACTTGTGTCCATAAAGTCCTCATACCCCTGCGGCGCAACGCAATTACCCCACTTCACGCCAAATACCCCCCTCCATCATGCCTCCACCACATACAAAAAGACCCAGAGAAGACAGGAATAAAGAAATTTATACCTTATATAAACACAAAGATATGGGGTATAATAAAACTTCTAAGGTTCTGGGTATCTGAAAAGCAACTGTTCAATCAGTAGTCAAAAGGGCTGAAGAAAGAGATGGAAACACTCATCATGCAAGCAGATCTGGCAGACCAACAACCATTACAGACCAAAAAAGACAGATAGTGGGGGATATTATTGATGCTGAGCCTCATTTAGTACTAAGAGACATTACCCAAAAGGCCAATATTGGTCTTAGTAAGAGCACTGTTGATAAGATCATCTGTGAAGCTGGTTTTAAGCTGGTGATGTCCAGAAAAAAGCCCTTTTGGAGGAATGGACAAAAGGACAAGAGAAAGGAGTTGGCTAGGAGAAGGAGGAACTAGAGGAGGGCATGGAATTGGATTGTATTGGTAGATGAAGCTACGATCAGCTAGGATTCAAATCCTGCGGGCAGTAAGGTCAGAGTTCGACCTGGAGAAGGACCGGAAGAAAAAAGATTAAAGGTTAGCTTGAAGTCTGGGAGCACTAGCATTGGAATATATGTTGGAAAAATAAAAGGAGGAAGGACTGAGTTAATTCTGGTGAGAAAGAGGGGGGAGAAGAAAAAGAGAGTCCGCAGAGACAGACTTGGCCTCAATTCCCACCAATATGCAACTGAGATCTACCAGCTCTACCTTATCCCTTCCATAGGAGGTCTAGCTAGACCTTCTAATAACATCTACCTTGCTGCAGACAATGCACCCTGGCATGCTAGTGTGGAAAATGGAAATTTGCGAGCAGATTGTGGTTAACAAAAGCTTCCTTGACCACCCAATTCACCAGATCTCAATACTATTAAGAACACCTGGGCACTACTCAAAAGAGCCCTTAGAGAGCGATTCTCCAGGTTGGAAAGGAGAAGTCACAGTGCTGCTGAATTATTTCAGGCAGCAAAGGAGGAATAAGACTGAATTCCCCAGGAGAAGGTGGCTGGGTGGATTGAGAGGATGCCTGAGAGACTGCAGGCTGTACTAGATGCAAATGGAAGTCTTACCAAGTGGTAATGGTGTTTTCTTAAACTTTACTAGTTCTACTTTTATAGTTTGCTTAATTGGGTGGTCTACTTGTTTTTTTTGGTTTCTATGAAGGGTTGGGGGGGTTGTGTGATTCCAGAGTAGGGGTATGGGGACTTTATGGACACAAGTGTACACTCACTCCGTCTAGTGGTTGTGGAGAAATCAGCAATGAAGTAAAAGTCCGCCAGGTTGGCTGCTTTATAGAAGAGAGTGACTCTATGGGTTCTGATAGGACAGGGACGTATCATATACCAGCATGTAGCTGACGTCGAGCCCAATCAGGTTCGAGAAAGGGAATTGGAATCCATCAAGTAGTGGTGTAGTAATCAGCCATCAAGTGGAATTCCAGCTGGGCCCAAAGAAGAGTCAACAACTCTGTGGGTATTGACCGTGTACGGATAGGGATTATGCCTTTGTGTAGCTGACGCCGAGCCCAACAACCCCCAAGACAGGGAGCTTGAATCTGTCCACCTGTTGCAGAGGAATCAGTGATCAAATCCAGATATCGCCAGCCCTATAAGTTCATGAATAGTTGGCAGTTAGAGATGAATCCTATTCGAGAGTGTAGCTGGCATCGAGCCCAGAATGATGCATGTCTCAGAATCCGGATGGGTTGAGTGGTTGTGATGGAGTCTTGTTACAATCCTCTCTTCTCCGGGTGATACTTGTAGCAGGTAACCGATAGTTTCCTAACGATCACTCCTGCATGACTGTAGTAGCTGTTGCGAGAGCTAAGTTCATTGACACCTAGCTAGGAACGTCAATCGCTAGGCTCAGATAAGAAATTTGGGTATTGGTTCATGGAGATATCGTAGATCAAGATGTTTCTTATTAAAAGTATACTGTATGAAAGAACCTAGATGGTTGCGTGAAGAACCCAAATCCCCGGCCCCAAGGGTGCTCTTATCTAGGGGTTCTTCGCTCAACCCTAACCCTGTGTGGCTCATACCCTCGCATCATGCGACTCATGACTCATAATGAGTCATAGTGTGAAATGCATCAGCTGACCCGTCCGAGTCAGCTGCTCCATATCTTGCGACCAATCAAAAGCCATAAAACATGTTATGTGCCCTAAAGGGGTCATATGCGTGAAACCCATCACTCATAACTATGAGTCATGTGCGAAATACATAAACCACATGACCACAAACCTGCCTCCTGTCAAATATCAACCAATAACAATAAACCAAGGACACGCTATTACGTTGTGATGTTAAATCCTATGAGTCAACTGATCTCATAGCGTGAAAGATAACTAACCGATGACCAATAACTATTAGTCATGTGAGAGTGAACCTTGGTTAGTCACCGTTTGTGACAATAGGTCCCTTCCCCTTCTTGCATCGTTCCACGATTCTAAACTCCTGCTCTCCGGAGCGTGGCTCCGATTTGGCTCATTCTCTGTTTGACTGGATTGTCGGCTTGTGGTAGCTTATACTTTTGCCTGGCGAGTTTTTCAAGATCATTGTCTTTTGTGACAATGATTTCCGTTGCGCGTTCGAGTTGGCTCTGGGGGTCCGAGATTGTCCTTTCCAGAGCCTCCACGTCTGGATAGGTTTTGTCGCTCCGCTCTCTCCCCAGCCGTGTCCCCGCGGCTCTTCTCTTCTTGTATTCCCTTCAGTCGTTATTTGACAGTGTCCCTTTTTCTCCGACTTGTCAGGGGTAATAGCTAGCGTCCACCTTTTCTCATCGGTGGTCCTTGCACTTGTTGTTGAAACAATGCTCCCAGCTTGTTATTTCGCAATTAGCCCTTCTGGCCCCTCGCGGATGGGGTTGTGAGGGGGCCCAGTTTTCTCCCGAGTTTGCTTCCATTTCTTGTCTCCAGTCGTGGTCGTGAGCGACACTTGATTGTCTCGATCTCCTGGTGAATTGTGGGTACCAGCCTGACCCTTGTTTCTCGCCGAGATGCATCTGGCAATTGTCGTTGTCACAGTCCGTCCACCTCATGGAGGAGTGCCTCACCCCTCTTCTTGGGGAGTCCGAGTATTCCGGGCTAGTGGGGGTAGTGTTGCAGGCAAAGCGCTGGGCGGCGTACTCTGGTGTGTGTGAGCGTCATTCTTGTTTCACGACGGCGGAGGGGTGGAGGACGATCTGTTGATCGTGACAGGTATCCACTCCGGGCTTTCCCTGTAGCGCCAGTTGAATCATTGGATTGCGTCTTCTGCATTATTCAAGTTTTCTGCGATGTACCAGACTTGATCGTGTTCTGGTGAATAGCCTTTCCGATTGGCTCGATATTGGAGCTTGTCGTAGTGGAGTCAATAGTCGCTGATATCCTCCACTTCGTATTCGTCTCCTCCTTCTATCTGAATAGGAGGAGGGGGTTCTTTGCTCTCTGAGTGGAATTGGTCCTCTTGGTAAGGTTCGAGTAGGGAGATGTGGAATGCTTTCGGTATGGCCATTTCACGATGGCAAGTACAGCTTATAAGCGCTTGTCCCAATCGTCGCCAAGATCTTGAATGGTCCTATTGTCTTGTAGTCTAACTTTTTCGATAGTCTGCTGGTCATGATGTTGCGTGGCAACAGCCACACCATATCTCCTGACTTTAGGTTTTGATCAGGTTTTCTGTGGAAATCGTAGTATTCCTTTTGTCGTAATTGTGCGGCCTCCATTTCGTTTCTTAACGACTCATGTAACGGAGTCATTTTTTCTCGTTTTGTTTAGCTTCCTTGAATCAGATGCCCGATCATTTCGTATTGGGGGTGGGTTCTATAGTTTGCATAGCAGGGTGTGTTTTTGATGGTCACCTGATATCCGTTGTTGTATGCAAACTCTGCCAGTGGTAGCTAACCACACAAATCGTCTTGTTGATATTTGATGTATGCCTGGAGGTATTGTTCCAATGTGCCATTGGTCCGTTGGGTCTGTCCATCTGGTTAGGGATCGAAAGCCGTGCCGAGTCTTTGTTTGCTTCCTAACCTTCCTGTAGTTTCTTTCCATAGGTCTGAGGTTAATAGTGTCCTCCTGTCGGTGATGATATCATGTGGTAGTCCGTGTAGCCTGAATATCTCCTTTCATCAAGAGATTGCCCAATTGCCGTGCGTCGAGGCTTTTTCAACATTGAATGAAATGGCTCATTTTGGTCAATAATATCATCGGCTGATGAGTGCGGTAGTTTTTGCCGTTCGGCTGTGTCCCGCTTGTGGTGGTTCGTGGTGTTTAGCAATAAGAGGGGTTCGTATTCCTTCGTCGTTCGCTATCCAAATCTTTCCTTGGTACCATAAGAGGCCATCCTTCCATTGGCATAGCCCCAGCCCTATTCCTTTCATTCCTTTTCTTCCTTCGTCCAAGTTTCTTTAGATGTCCTGGATTTCTTGTCAACGTCGCTTGCCCTCTGTATCTCTCCTTCGCCGTTTTCTTGGAATTCTGTTGTTTCCAATACCTCAAGCTTGATTTCTTCAGTCCCTGGGATAGCCCAGTATCTTTCTTTTGAAAGTAAGATTCCAACATTTCGTGTGAGTCTCTTGTCGCCTGCGGTGGGTACGTCCCCCGCTCCTCTCCTGGGGGCGGCTGGTTTTCCCCCTTCTGTCCCTGGGCAGTATTTTATTTTGGAGTTGTATTGGCTTCTTTCTTGCATCTATTCTGCTTGTCGTTCGCTTGATTCCTTCCTTGCCATAAAGGTTCCTAAGTTCCCATGGTCGGTAAGGACCCGTACCGGGTTCGGACTTCCTCTCGTCCATCGTTTCCCCTCATGGAAGGCCTGCACTATTGCCAGTAGTTCCTTGTCGTGTATATAGTCATTGCATTCCGCGTCTGACATTATCTTGGCTCAGTACACCACCAGGCTCCATTTTCCGTCCTGGCATTCTTGTCACAGTATGCCAGAGGAGAGGTATTTCAAGGGGTCTGTTTTGATTTTGTTCGGTCCGAGGGGGTCGAAGTAGCCCAGTACTGGTGCAGTGGTCGGTTTTGTCCTTAATTCGTCGAATGCTGGCTGTTCTTTGTCTCCCATTCCCATTTACCGATGCATTCTTTCTTTGTTTACACGTATAGCCCTTGGGCTGTCCTGCTGAAACCTTCCATAAATCGTCGGTAGAAGTTGCACAATCCTAGGAAGCATTGGATTTCCTTGATTTTGATGGGTGTTGTCCAGTCCCATATGGCTTGTGTCTTAACTGGGTCTGTCTTAACCCCTTCTTGTCCAATGATGAATCCTAGTGATTCTGTTTCGCTTTGGTGGAATTCGCACTTGGATGGTTTGACCTTGTTCCCTGATTTTGGTATTGCATCAAGGATATTGCTAATGTCTTGTTGGTGTTATTGTAGAGTGTTCGAATATATCAACACCAAATCCGGATAGACGATTCAACACATGTTGATGTGTCCCATAAGGACCTCATTGATCCCTCGTGGGAACGCCGCTGGTGTGTTCCATAGTCTAAATCGCAGGACTAAGTATTCGTAAGTCGCTTGTTTTGTTGAAAAGATTGTCTTCCATTCGTCTCTTTCTCTGATTCGAATGTTGTAGTAGGCGTCCTTGATGTCCAGCTTGGTCAAGAATTTGGCTGCCGCTACTCTGTCTAGTGCTTCACTAATGAGTCGTAGTGGATGTGGATCCTTCATGGTGACTGCATTGAGTGCTCGGTAAGCGGCGTATATTCTGAGTTTGCCGTCCTTTTGCTTGACAAATGTGATGGGTGAAGCCCTTCCTGACTTGACTCTTCGAATCCACTCGCGGTCCTCGCTTTGTTTAATATATCGATGGAGCTCTTCCAGTTGGTCGTAACAGAGGGCGCATATCTTCTTCATAGGTACCAATTTTAGTTCTTTCAGGTCGATTCCGAGATCGATGCCTGGTCGGTTGGTTGATACTCTTGTTTTTTCTCTTTTTTCAAATACATCCAGCAGGTGATCATTTTCATGGGGAAATTTGTCCCGAATATCCTGGTGCTCATTGTTTTTCTTAATTTTTGTCGCCAGCTCGGTGCTCATGTTGATGGCTTTAAGCTGAATTTCATTGTCGATCGTGTCTCATCTTAGGATTCCGGTTGTTTCTGCGCATGGGTAGAACTGTCCGAAGGCCATTGACGATATTTCGTTGATCACGATCTGTGCTTGGGCCTTCTGGCCCCTGACCCCTTGGTGCATGGTGGTGTGTGAGCTTCCGACACCCGGATCTCCTCTCTCCGAGTCGTCCCAATGGATTACTCCTATAGCGCCCTTTTGTCGATTTTTTCGCTGATCAGTTGTGTGATCTGCTTTCCTCTTTTCACTTTGTATGGTTTGTCTCCTGGGTTGACTAGGACCACCTTCTCTTCTCCTTGGTAGTCGGCGTCTATCACACCCGCATTTGTCGTGAGTTGCTCTTTGAGTGCTAGCCTGGTTCGTGGTGCTATTCGTCGATAGGTGTTGTGAAGTGATCCAATTGCTATCCCCGTCCCAACAATTGCTTGCCCTCTGGCAGGAACAACGGTTCCTACAATCGCGTAGAGGTCGTGTCCTGCTGCTCTTACTGATCTCTTCATAGGCATTCTAGCCTTAGGGGATAGCTTCTTTACTCTGACGCTCTAGTCATTGGCTGTCCAGCCATTCTCTGGCCTGATTCTCGGGGAGTCTGGTGATGAGATTGTCTTCCAGGGCTTTTTCTTCGGATATCGCATATGCAACAGTTGAACTTTTGAGACACCAAGTCATATATCGTTCGCTGTTAAATGTGATCCTTTTGTCATTCCACTCGATTGTTGGATTGTGTTCTCTTAACCATCGCCTCCCGAGGATGACCTCATGGTTTTGGAGATTTGCCACTTGGAAGGTTGCCATTTCCCTATGGCTACTAATGTCCATGGGTACTTTCGTCATATGGGTGACAGGTCACATAGCGCCTGGTTTTCTGTCTGCAAGGTAAATCTCGCTGGGATTTCTTGCCTTGATCATCATGATCCCGTGTTTGTTGCAGACTTCTCCTTCAATGAAGTCTTCTGTTGCTCGTGAGTCCATCTTGGCGTTGATAGTGACTGACTCCTTATCGCCGTGTAGTTGTATCTTGACCATAATATGGTCATTGTCGTGTTCGAGGGTTTCTGTATAGTTGAGTACGGCGTAGTGGTTCTCCATGATGAGGGGTTTTTGTTTGTGTCTGGCCCTCAGACCATCTCTTACTGGGGACATTTGGGGTTTCCCAACTGTTCGGGTTCCTGTTCAACCTGTATTTTCCCAATCTTAGGTCTGGTTTGCCAAGGGGTCATTTTCTTCCTGGGTTGCCAACACCTTGCTTGTGAGTTGAATGGTTTGGGTCTGTCCGCTTTTTTCGGGCAGCTCATGGCTAAGTGTCCAGGTTGTGCGCATTTGAGACAGAGTGGTTCTCCTATCCTCTTTTGGAATTACTCCCTCGAAATATTCAATCTTGGCCGTCTCCGAGTCATGTACAGTTCCATAGGGTCGCCGTGGTTTTGATTGCCATTATTTCTGGGTCGAGATGTCCAGTCTGGGTTTCGTGCTGGAATGGTCTCCTGTTGCACGTTTTTTGTTGGTGGCGATCCTTGGATATGTGGGACCATCGCCAACATGGTTTCCATCCGCATGGCATATTGGACTAGACCTTCGGGGTTCTCGTATTCTTCACTGCGAGGTCCCCAGGCGTTCTACAATTCAATGATCATTCCTCTTAGAAGTAGTTCTCCACCGGTTGAGTCGTCCAAATCGGCCTCGCTAGCCACGAGGCGGAATTTGTTCCAGTATTCTGTGACTGATCATTTGCCTTGTTTCATCTTTTTCAGTCTGATTCTTGCTTCTCCCTTGGCGTCGATCACCCCAAATTCGCTTTCTAATTCTGCTTTGAATCCTGCCCAATGGTTCCATGTTGGGGTGATTCATTCTGCTGTGTAAGGTGTGATCCAGGGGCCCTGCGTCGTCCCATAGGAGGCTTGTTGCATAGAGGATGTTTTCCTCATCATGGCGGTTCTGCCATCCTACTGTCCTGTAGTACCCTATGAGTTGGGCTAGCCATCCTCTTAGTTTCTGTCGTTCTCCTTGGTAAAGCTCCGGTTCCTTGGCTTTGGGCTTCCTGGTCCCTCCACTTACGGATGCGATGATATGTCTCATCGGTTGTGGGTTCCGGATCGGGGTTGTTTCCGAGGATGTCGCTCTTCCTTGTTCCGCTGTACCCGCCATCGTGTTTGGTTGTGTTCTTCCTTGTTCTTCTGTTTTTTCTGATCCACTTGGTGATGGTGGCTCTGCTGTTGTAGGGCTTGGTGCCCTCTCCTCCGTTAAGGCCCTTTGAAGTACTTCTCCTAGTAATGAAAGGTTGAGATTTTCTGCTAGAGGGTTGATGTTGTTTTTGTTATTGGTGTCTGTTTTGTCTCTTTGTTAGGTGCTACTGGTTGACACAACCAAATCTTACAATCCTCTCCTCTCCAAATAATACTTGCTCCAGGTAACCGATAGTTTCCCAACGATCACTTCCTCTAGGCCTTAGTTGCTGTTGCGATAGCTAGGTCCTTTGACTCCTATCTAGCAACGTCGATCGCTAGGCTCATATAAGATTGTCGTGTTTGGTTCGCGGTGATATAGTAGATAACTGTTTTTCTTATAGAAAGTATAGTGTATGAGAGAACTTAGATGGATGCCTGAAGAACGCAAATCCTCTGCCTTTTTTTTTTTTTTTTTTTGTTTCATCTGCTTTGTTTTATTCATCATCTAGGTACAAAGACTACGTGCAGTGCTAGCTATGGTAAAGAAAACCCTCCGTGTACCCACAGGCGCCAGGGAAAAAGCCATCAACTCAAGTCTCTCTGGTCCGAGACCAACCGCGCACCAGCGACGCAAAATAAGAAATCCCCCTCCAACTAGGCGGTTCAAAAGAAAAATACAAATATATACATGGGGAGGAATCAACAGGAAAACCATTGCCGTAAACTTCTAACTAAATGAAATAATTGATATACCACTCTGTGAAACCCCAAGTAACCGACAATGAAGGAAGAACAAAGGGGGTGCGGCGGCCACTAAAACCGTTGTGACGTTGCAACCATTACTCAAGAACCCAAGGGGTTGACATCCGCCACCGAGGCAGTGCAATACGACGACTGAGCGTAACCGAGGGGCGCTACCGTGGCAATCGCTAGGGCGGCGAAGGCAATAGGGTGCCAGCCGAGTGAATGGACTGTAGCTGTAACCGAGCAACGGGACGAGACCTGGAGGGGGAGAGGAGGGGTAGACCCAATAACCGTGGAAACTATCGGTAACCGTGTGCGTGTCTGACCAGGCAGCCTCTAGTGGAGGTGAAGCGAACGGTGAGATTGACCGCGGCCTGTTGATATGTTTTCTCCTACTGCAAACTGTAGTCCCAGCCGTCTGTAATATGGGCGAAAGGGTGTTGCCGACCCTGCGAACACTAAGCGAGGCAGCGAAGCGCAAGCGAAGAGAGTGGGTAATTGAACCAAACGACCCATAGAAACAAGGACGGCAGGGCCCCAGAACATGATAAGGGAAGTAGGTCAGGAGGGGGAGGGTGCAGCTGACGGAGAGTGCGGGTGCAGCTCACTGAGAGGACGGTGGAGGTGGATGTTAACGATGAATTCTCATGGTGTTGAGATTTCAATCGCCGGATGTGTAAGGGAGATGGTTCGTGACGCAAATCCTTTGCCCCAAGGGTGCCCTTATGTAGGGGTTCTTCCCTCAACCCTAACCCTGCGTGGCTCATCCCCTCGCGTCACCCAACTCATGACTCATAATGAGTCATAGTGTGAAATGCATCAGCTGACCCGTCCGAGTCAGCTGCCCTTTATCTTGCGACCAATCAATCCCCATCAAACATGTCATGTGTCCTAACGGGGTCACATGCGTGAAACGCATGATTCATAACCATGAGTCATGTGCGAAATACATAAACCATATGACTACCAACCTGCGTCATGTCAACTATCAACCAATAACAATAAACCAATGACACCCTATTGCCTTGTCATGTAAAATCTCCTGAGTCAACTGATCTCATAACCTGAAAGATAACAAACCGATGACCAATAACTATTAGTCAGGTGAGAGGCTGCCTTCCTTGGTTACCCTTTGTGACAAGTCTTGGCAGTAGCTATGGAGGTCAGAATGTTCAGTGGTGAGGGGAAAGTGAGAAGTCATATCCTCCGACAGGCTAACTGCCTGCCGAGAAATGACAACAATAAAGTGAACTACAGACTGTCATAGCTATCCCTCGCTTTCTGACTGCAGTAAGCAGGCATTTTTGCTCTCTAAAAAATCAGGTTCTCAACATCCCACTACAGAGTTTCAAATTAACATGAAGTATATGGTGGCTTTCTTACTAACCAAATTAATTGTGTCAATGCTACCCTCTGTTCAGGTAAGAGGAATGGCTGGAGAGCCACAGTGGATAATAATGGGGTTCACTGCATGCCAAGTGTCAAGTGTGCAAATTTGCCACAGCTGGTATCCTGACGCAACAGCGGAGCACCTGGTGCAAGGTCTTTGTTTGCTGCTACTTCCTTATCAACATGGTTGCTACCCCCAGACTCGCTTAGAATAGCTAGCACCAGAACTCGGGCCAATCTGCTCTACTCTTTTACAATACTACCTCCTCACTTAGAATAGCCTAAGAGTACCACGATAGTTGTCGACTTTTATCCAGATAGAATAGATGGCGCTCCGTGTATCCATTTTGAAAAGGTGTTCGTTCCATGACAAAAGGTATAGTGATAGCTGACAGCTGATCCACTAGGCGTTCTCCTGCTACCAAACAGAATACTCCCCTTTGCCCTGTATATTTCCCATCCTTCAGATCTCATTGTCGGACACAATACTATCAGGTTGATGCCATTTACGGGATATAGTAGACTGAGTAATAGGCCTCGCTGTTACAATTCTCGCTTCTCCGGGTGATATTTGCAGTAGGTAACCACTAGCTTCCCCAACGATCACATTCGCACTTGTTTCCTTACTTTGATAGCTAAGTCCTCTGACTTCTATCTAGCAGTGTCGATTACTAGGCTCGTTTAAGATAGTAGTGTCTTCATTCCTTAATTTGTGATAAAAGATCTTTTGTATAAAACATCTATTGTATTAAAGAACTTAAATGGCTGTGTGAAGAACCCAAATCCCAGGCCTTTTTCTTTTTCTTCTTTTTGTCCTTTTTTATTGTTTTATCATCTTAGATTTGCTTTCGTCTTCTAGGTACAAAAAGTGCTTCCAGCGCTAGCTATGGCATAAAAAAAGCAGGCTATAACAAACCAACTGGCACCAGGGAAAAAACCATCAACCCAAGTTTCTCTGGTCTGGAACCAACAGCACACCACCTACGCCAACCAAGAAATTCAACCCTGACTAGCTAAGCGGGGAGGAGAGAAAAATCAAATTAAAACATACAGAGGAATCAACAGGAAAACCCTTGCCGTAGACACCAAGATATGAAATAATTGTTATAACAACCAATGAAAGCCAAAGTAACGACAATGATGGAAGGAACAATGGGGAAGGTTGGGGCCGCAAAAAACAACGCAACCGTTTAAAACATTAATCAAGAAGCACAAGTGTGCATATCCGGCATTAAGACAGTGCAATACGACGAGTGAGGGTAACTGAGGGCTGCCACTGTGGAGACGCCGCGGCAAAGTAAAGGGGCAGTCGGGTGCCAGCCATGTAGGTGGATGGTAGCAGTAACCGAGCAACAGGACGAGCCCGGAGGGGGCAGAGAAGGGCCAGACCCAATAACTGTAGACACTATCTGTAACCCTGTGCATGTCTGACAAGGCAGCCTCTAAAGGTAGTGAATGGAATGGAGAAAGCGACCATTGACTGTTGAAAAGTAGGCTCCTACTGCCAAATGTAGTTCCAGCCATGTGTAACATGTGCGAGAGAGTGTTGCCGACAATGCTAGTGCTGAGCAATGTGGCGAAAACGCAAGCAGAGATGGAGGGGGAGTTAACCATGACAGCCCTAGAAACCCGGATACCAAAGCCCAAGATCATGATAAGGGACATGGATGGAGGGGAGCATGCAGCTAAGAGAGAGTATCGGGGTGGTGGGTGGCGACGATGAATTCCCATGGTGTTGAGATTTCCATCGCCAGTGGTGTGGAGGAGCTGGTTTGTGACCCAAATAACATGCCCTGAGGGTACCCTTCAATAGGGGTCCTTCCCTCAACGCTAACCCTGTGTGACTCATATTCTTCGGTCATACAACGCATGACTCATAGTGAGTCACCGTGTGAAATCCATTAGCTGACTCATATGAGTCACCTGTACCATATCTGATACCCAATCAAAACCCATATCAGAGGTTGTGCGCCCCAACGGAGTCACCTGCGCACAACTCATGACTCATAACTATGAGTCATGTGTGAAAATACATGAACCACATGACCACAAATGTGAGTCATGTCACTATACAACCAATAACAATCAATCAATGACACGCTATTGCATTGTCATGTGAAAACCTATGAGTTATTTGATCTCATAGTGCTAAAGGAGACGAACCAAGGACTAATAACTATTAGTTATGTGAAAGTCTGCCTTGCTTAGTCACCTTTTGTGACACTTGCTACCATTACGCAAGGCAGAGTTGAACATGGGGAATCAGATGAAGTTTCCGTGGTTTAGTTAATCACATACATCTCAATTCGGTTATATTGGAATATGGAGTACTTGATGACCGATTTGAATGGTCTTTTGAATGGACACAATCCCATATGAGGGGTATTGTATAAGATGGCTAAGGCTGATGAGACCCTTCAGGCTACACCTAGCAGCAGTCCGAGTGGCTGATCCATCCATTGAACTCTTCTCCGCCGCTCGGGTAGGTTCTACAGTATCTCCTTTCTGTCTCTACTCCACCGATGGGTTCCCTTTCTAGCTACAGTGACAGTTAGTTCCGCAGGCTTCTCTAGGGTGGCTCTATCCTTTCAATCCAGACACAACCGTTGGTGGGCGGTGGGCTGTAGCAGTGTTCCCAACGGTTCAGGGGCCCGACTGGGCCTGCAGGACCGACTGCCAAGAGCCCGGGACCGGACGGGACAGCACAAATATGCCGTCCTCGTCCGCAAAATCTAAAGACGGCCGTCTTAGTGAGGACGACGGCCCGGCAATCTGAGACACTAATATGCAGGGCGTGCATGAAGACTGCGGGTTTATTATGGGAATTTTAGTCAACGGTGGGGGACGACAGGGGACGACAGGGGACGACAGGGGACGACAGGGGATTGTGGGGGAGTGCGAGTGACGACAGGTGACGTTCGGCAACCACAGTCCCTATGAAGAAACGCTAGGGATGGCAGATCACGGCAGGGGATAGTAGGTGACTGCAGGGAAAAACGGGGAACCGTAGGGGACAGCGGAACACTGTTAGTGAATACTGGTGATTGTAATAAATGATGGGATGTAGTTGGTATGGTGGATTCGCGTGGAGAATAATCATACCAGGAGTCCAATCAGCAATACACTCTTCGTAGATCAAATGGAATTATGAAGTCGGGAAATGTATTAAGGTAGTATCATATACCGATAATCAAGAGGCTGTAAAGTCACCAATTGTTTAAAATAGAAGATAAGTTAGTACCTGATACAAATCACAAGATCCGCTTGATACAGCAATTCACCACCAAGTTTGACTTCGCCTATTTTTCATATCTCGATTCCACAATTGGGGCTCAAACTCGAGTGAGAGAGGAAGTGGAAATTGGGCTTGCTGTTTGGTGTGGCTTCGGGTCTTGGCGTTTCGCCTCAAGGCGGGTCCTGGCGCGGTGGTCAGGTGGCCAAACTGAGACATTACAGGGGTTAATAACATTACAGGGGTTAATAACGGTGGGGGACTCTGGGGCCCGACGTCCTCCACTCGGAAACGGGCAATTTGGCTGGAGGACGGAACGGGACGGAAAAAAGTCGTCCGTCCTCGTCCTGACTCAAGACGGACGGACTGCCCCGTTGGGAACACTGGACGATAGAGTGTGTATATTAAAGAGTTGTGGCTCTTACGTAATCCGAGTACTGACCCGTTGCGGATGAAGAACCGCTGGGTGAGGGTACTAAACCACTATTCACGAATCACACAAAATCACGTTCTCCCTAAGGCTTACACAAGCATCTCATATACGGAATATACCAGTACTGTAACCCAAATTGTAAAAGTAATTTATTCCACAAACCCTGAGAAGGTAACATGAGCGATTAATCGACAGGGGATTTTAGCATGAGTGAGAATCAAAGGAATTTACTCTCTCTAATTCGCAAAAACAAAACGAAAAAGGGGAAAAGAAGAAATGCGCGCCCATAACACTACAGCCAAGAATCGACAAGACAATAAGAATAAAATGTAGAAAGTAAAGTAAAGTAAAAAATAAAAATAAAAAGAGGTTGCAAACAAGTGGCCTTGGTTTGGTATTTTTCATTTCCCCATTTTTTTCATTTTTCTTTGAGCTTGTCATCATTGTCAAGCATTTCCACCCCTTTTGTCTTTCAAGCACTCACTCCCCTCCCTCATTTCATGGCGGGAATGCGCAGCCCCCCCTCTCGGTGCGGTAGCCGCTGAATTCGGGACGACGCGCAAGGTACGATACAAGCGGGTTACAAGAAAACGACCTAGGGAGAGAAACAAAATGACCACAAGTAAAACTGATACTGCTCAACATCGAAGGAAGAAAAAATTCATCAAGATCTGTTTCTCAATTTCCATCTTTGCGAACATAAAGGAAAAAGAAATAGAGAACCCGAAAAGCAATAAACCAGACTTGGAAAAGGAGGAAACCAACAATATTGACCGGTGGCTGCACACCTTTTAAGAGACAAGCAAATGCAAAGTATAACGGAAACTAAGATCGGCCGGGAAAATAAGCGGCAGGCACTACAGCTTTTATGCTCACCCGCCCTATCATGGGAGGCTCTCCTTCGCAGTTGTAGACTATCCTTTCTGATCAGTCGATTCCCGGTTTGTCCCTTGGGTCTTTGAAGATATATCAATCTCCTCGTTCGCTTTTCCCTTTTCCATTTTAGACTCACCCTTCATTTCCTCACCCTCCTCCCTCTTCTCTGTCGCAACGATTCGTTCTGACGCCTCGTCATCACTTTCTTCCTCTGTGCCCGGCTCATCATCGTCAAACCCCTCAGCATCCTCTGAGTTAGTCGAAACTTCAGATCCGTCGTTGAGTGCACTAATATGGCCAGCTACACCGGTAGAACGTACGGAGCTATTGGTAACTCTCACTGTTCTCAACGGGGCAGTCCATCTGTCTTGAGGGAGGACGGCTGTGGACTGCGCTGTGCCGTCCCGTCCGATCTTTTTGCGAACTTACTCTACAACCCACTGCTAAGGACTAGGGCCCCACCGTCCCCCACAGGAAATGTCTCACACTTGCCGTCCCTGTCGTCGCCTACAGTCCCCCGCAGTCCCCCACGGTCCCCTGTAGCCCCGGTCTTGAAATTCACCAGCGATCGCTCACTCTGGTTTTTTTATTTTCTCTTTTTATGCATCGGTATCATGTTTACTACCGTATTGTTTCCTTTGTTTTGCACTCTCTTTCCATTCCTACGTCTTAACTTCGTTCGGATTTGCGGAAACGGAAATGCAACTCCGCCATTAATTGGGTGATAAACTTTCTCTACAGCGTATCGTTGTGAACGAGAAGGAATTAGGAATCATTGGAATGGATTTTGTGCTTCATGGCTATTTCCAGAGTCTACCATATTTCCGATGTATTTCCCACTTCTGGCAATCATTGGATATTGTTGGATCGAAATGGGCGTGGAGAAAGTGGAAGAGAACTTGTTCTATTCTCAGGTGCGCGCAGATGCTAACTAACCGGACTATGATACATGTGTGTGCCACCCTTGGTTGCCCCTCAACGCCGTCCTATGCTCTCCCCACAACTAGGGTGGTTGCCCGTACCCTACAACACTCAACAGATATTTGGAGCGATGCCACCGGTATTCAGATTAGAGTCCATTCAGTCTAGTAGTTAGATTACCTCTGGTGGTTGGGATATGATAACGCGCTCCTATTATCTTTAGAAATACCCCTACTCCCACTTGGCACAAGAAGTTATTGAGTGGCGCAAGGAATTTTACCCTGCAGTCCCCTGTTGTCCTCCGCCGTCCCCCATAGCCCCCTACGCTAATTTGTCTCGGATTGTAGGGCCCGCCGTCCTTAGCGATGACGGCCGTCTTGAGGATTCTCGGACGAGAACGGACCGCATTTTGTCGTCCCGTCCCGTGCAGGGCTCTTGGCAGTCTCCCTACGGAGCCCTGCAGGGGCCTCGGGCCGTTGAGAACACTGGTGACTCTACCATCAAGCTCATCCAGGCTATCGTCAAAGTTGGTAGGACGAACACCAGGCCTACGGAATTCAGCTACCCACCATATGTTAAACAAAATTATACTTTCACAATAAGTTTTAGGCAGCACTTTGGCTTACCATATTTTGGAGGGGCGCATGGGCCATCACCATCAGCAACCCGCTTTGCAATCAAATCATACCACTGCTCCTTAGTCATCATATTCTTAAGGAGAGCAACAACAGTCATGGTCATATTGTCCCGACCAACTCCACCAGTCACATTCCTTGAGTCAAGGCACTGGTCCATCATGTTTTCACATATAGTATGTAGTTCTTGCTTAGCAGCGATACCGCGACGGACAAACTCAATAACTGCTTGAGACGATTTGCAATCCCAGATTCCTGATATCGCCGTCAGCATTAACAGCCATATGTCGACCGTATTTCCTAGGGAACCGCACCATCACAAGCAATGACAAGGAATTCGTCATCATCAGAAACCTCGTGAATGACCACATCGGGGAAAGCAGTGACTATCTGCTGTTCTGGCGGAAGGTCGGCTCTCCTCTTGTATCCGAAATCCCCGATCGCTCTAGACAATGCAAGGTTGCCATTAACTCGCCCA
>Ga0307507_10002339_pt1 | contig 40205 bp, 3 predicted proteins | sample 7_EM_MG_FD_207223 | JGI IMG/M metagenome (GOLD analysis project Ga0307507, IMG submission 207223) | Populus trichocarpa ectomycorrhiza microbial communities from riparian zone in the Pacific Northwest, United States - 7_EM | ecosystem: Host-associated > Plants > Roots > Unclassified | place...
ATATACTAGTTAAATATATAATTGCATGTCAAGAAATATACAGTTACCTTTTAAAGTTGCTAAGTAGGTTAACTGCGTGTCAAGGAATATACAGTTAGCTTTTAAAGTTGTCAAGTAGGTCAACTGCGTGTTATTTAACTTTTAAATGTGTTAAGTTGGTTAATTGCGTGTTGAGTTAGTTAAATTGCATATCAAGTTAGTCAATTGCGTGTTAAGTTAGTTAAATTGCGTATTAAGTTAGTTAATTGCGTGTCGAGTTAGTCAAATTGCGTGTCAAGTTGGTCAATTGCGTGTCAAGTTAGTTAATTGCGTGTCGAGTTAGTCAAATTGCATGTCAATTACGCGAAACGCGAAAACCAAAGTCTACTTGAATCTCATCCTGCGAATATTTTCCCGATGTATATAAACGCTTTACGTAGCTTATAAAACGCCTATTAAGTGGTATTAGGCCAGGACTAGGGTTAATACTATTTAGTAGGCCCTTTTTTATACTTCTATTTCCCCTTCTCTCTATTTAATATTAGGTTATAATATACCTGTATAAGATATACATATAGGGGGTATATAGCATCTAAGTAGTTCTAAATAAATTGCCTATAGAAGTTAGCAAAGCCAAAAAGACCTAGATATCCCTATAGGACTTAGGCTTAGGGCATTTCTTAATAGCTTTTACATGGGTAGAATCTATTATAATATAATTAGGTGTAATAATAAAGCCTAAAAACTTAACATTCTTAGTATAAAATATGTATTTTAATAGTTTAGCGTATAGGCCCTAAGCGTAGAGCTGTTATAGTACCTACTTAATATAAGGGCGCGAAGAGGCTTCGGGAAAGATTCAAAGAAACAATATAAATTCTATCTAAATCTGAGGGTATATAGCTCTTGCTAGGAACAAGACGTTGCGTAAAGAAGAGAAAGGAATAACAAGAGAATCTTGCAATTAAACAGTTCAGGGGTCTTGGTCGATGCGTGCGCACGTGCACACGCGGATAGACTTCGGTAGTATTCGATTAATCTAGCAGAACTTGGCAGAAGTCAATCAAGCTAGCAGAATTCGGCAGAATTCGGTTAAAGCTTCAAGTTCTATCTATTAAGTGTTTTACTAAGACATTCCTACTATAACTAGGCTAGTCCCGTTATAGTACCCCCCCTTTAGCCAAAGGTCTAAAATAATACAATTTTATTATATTGTATTTTATATTAGGTGGCAGTATAGAGTTTTACTAGTTCTAATTGTTAAACGGACCAATTAGGATTTTCTATCCCCAGAATAGAAAATTGCTATTGGTTTGGTAAAGGCGGTAAGCTAAACTAACATCTTTATAGTAGGTATTAGCAAGGCAAATCTAACCAATTAGATAACTTTAACTGCTAGTTAAAGTTCCTTAACATTTTACGCGTTATATAACCGTATTACGAGCGTTATAGTATTCTTTAAGCTCTTTTTAATTTCAAGTTTCCTACTATTATGTTTCGTGTATTTGTGTCAAGTGGCAGTTCTTTGCCTTTATATCATATCCATCCAGCCAGAGTAGGCCGCGAAGGATAGTCCTTATAGAATTCTTTTACTAGGGAAGGCGCATCGGTCTTAACTTACTTATAGAGCTCCTAGGTTCGTATTTCGTATCCTTCCCACTTAATAAGAAGTTTAAATTGTTTAAATTATATTTTCCATTGTATATTATTAATTAAGTCAATAAAGTAAGAACCGTTACCATTGTTAACAATTACGGGAGGTGGCGGCAGCACTTCGCAAGTTATAGGTTTGTCTTTTAAGGGTTACAGCAAGCTTATATAAAACGTTAAATATATTTTTATCTTAGTCGGCAGTTCGAGCTTATAAGTATATAGGCTCAATTTCTTTTTAATTTAGTATAGGCCCGTAAACTTCCAATTAAGTTTCTTTAAGGGCCGTTAAGTCTTTAGGTTTTGTATATTTAGGTAAACCATGTCACCTTTCTTAAAGTCCTATATAGGGGCTCGTCCTTTGTTCGCATGCCATTCCTATACCGTTTAAGCGTATATTAATTCACTTTATAATAGTTCCGTTAACTGCTTTATTTAATTAGCGAAGTTGTGCGCGTTAATTAACTGAATCCATTTAATTATGGGTCCTATTATGTTGATTTTAGGTCGTGGTTTAAATCCAAGTTAAAGGTCTTATCTATAGGTCACGTAGAACGGCGTTATGCCTATTAATACGTTTATTATATTGTTCGCAGTAAACTCAGCTAAAGGCAGCCATTTTTCCCAGTTATCTTGCAGGTAGGAGCAGTATATTTATAGGTATTATTCCATAATTATGTTTGTAATTTCGGTTTAACTATCTATCTCTAGATAAAATACAGTTAAGAGTTGTGTTTAAATGCTTAATTATTTATATAGAGCTTGCTAGAAGTCTAAAACAAACTAGCTTCCACAGTTAAATATTATTAAATTAGGAAGTCTGTGTAGCTTAAAAACGTACTTAACAAAACATTCGGCTACTAATATTACATTAATTAAGTCTATAGGAATTATATATCGCATTTTTATAAGACGGTTAATAACTACTATAACATTCATAAACCTGTTACTGTTAGGCAAGTTAACTATGAAGTTAATTAAGATATCTTGCCATCTTTGCATTAGAATTGGCAACGGTTAAAGTACTCCTTACTTCTTTATATAAGAGGTCTTCCTATATACGTACATTCTGCAGGCTTAAACGTATTTTCGTACATAGTCGTATATTATAGGCTAGTAGTATACTTGTTAAATAATCTTATAAGTCTTCGCACGGCCAGAATGTCCTACTATAGGGGAATTATATACGAATTCGAGTATCTTAAATTGTAAGGGTTTGGAATTCGGAACTACTATCTTCTATTAATAGTATAGTCGATTGTTACGAATTTCGCATTTAGCAAGTGTAATATCTTTATACTATTGTTTTCCTGTTTAAATTGCTTTTATTATATTTGCTATCTATACGTTGTTCTTATATTTATATTCTATTAGCTTATTAATTTCTATTTTCTATTTATCGATTTCTAATTTGTTTCTGTTAAGTTCCATATCTAGAAACATAGGACGTAGTTTCTTAAAGCGTTTAGGGGGCAATAAGATCTATAATTAATTTATAATCCATTTATCTAAGGCGTTTATAGGTAAATCTTATAATTGTTATATTAATATATTAGGCTTCTAATTAAGTTTGCCCAGTTAGTACATAATCTTAAAGTTAAATTATAAGAGGTATTTAGCCTAATAAATTTGGCGCTGCGTTAACTGCTTTATAGTTATAAAGTACTGCAGGTTTTTGTGGTCCGTTAACACACGTATTAGAAACAATAATCCTTTAAGTTCTAGACGCCATTATTTAAAGCATTTAATAATTGCAAGTAGTTCCTTATCGTATATCTCATAGTTTAATTCAGCAGGGGCGAGCTTTTAAAAGAGAAAGGCTACTAGACGTAGCTCACCATCCTTATTATATTACGATAACACTCCCCCTAGGGCATAATCAGACGAGTCTGTTTTAACAACACATTTAAGGTTAAGGTCGAAGTAGGCAAGAATCAGAGTGGTTATAAAGCGTTATTTTAAGTTATTAAAAGCTTATTCACATCTAGTAGTCTATTTAAATTTTATATTCTTTCTTATTAGGTTTACTAATAGTTAGGTAATTTTTAAAAACTAGTTAATAAATTAGTAGTAGAAATTTACAAATTCTAGAAATCCTTAAATATCTTATACGTTACTAGGGCTTCCCCAGTTTATAATCATAGCGACCTTTTTAGGGTCCATTTTAATTCCGTTACAGGATATAATCAGGCCTAGGTACGTGACTTTGGACGTATAGAACTTGCATTTCTTAATATCGCATTATAAACCCACATCTCGCAAACGTTTAAGGACCATTCAGACGTGTTTTTAATGCTTAAAAAGCAAAGATAAGTAGATTAGGATATTATTAATATACGTAGTAACAAATATATTAAGGAATTTATAGAGCGTATTATTAATATATTACTAAAACATACTGGGACCGTTCTTTACACCAAACAGTATTACTAGGTATTTAAAGAGTCCCCATTATATATAAAAGGCTGTGTACTTCTTATCTCCTTTTTAGATACAAATTTGATTAAAGTCAGCAACTATATTAAGCTTTATAAAATATTGTGCCTTTACTAGGCGGTCAAGCGTCTCTTAGATTAAGGGGATTGGATATTAGTTTTAAATCGTAATTATATTTAGGGCTTGGTAATTAATATAGAATCTTAAGCCTCCTCCTAGCTTTTTAACGAATAATATAGGTAAGGCGAATGGAGATTAACTAGGGCGAATAAATCCTTTTTCTAGATACTTGTTAAGGTATTATTGCATTATAAGCAGTTCTTCTTATAACATACCGTATAGCGGACTGAACTTTGGTGTCGTACTAGGTTTAAGTTTTATCTTAAAATCATGTTTATCCTAATACGGGGGCAGCTGGTCTGCGAATCGTTTTTTAAACTTATTAATTAAATTATAGTACTCCTTAGGTATAAGAGGTTAAGGGTTAATATACTGCTTTAGTTCTAGCGCCTTCTTAATATCTTCTATTATTATAGCGAAGATTTTATGGTCTTGTTTTCTTACTAATAAAATAAAAGGTGTGGCTTGTATTATACGAATTTTAAGGGGTTTTAATATATCATCTTCGCATTCTTTACTGCGATTAGCAGTTATAGTTTTATCGTATTAGTTTAAGGTTTGTAGTAAGGGCAATTTATATTATATTAAATTCGAATAGTCTTATACATATTTATAGGGCAGGTGGTGTTTTAAATAATAACTTCGGCAATATGTTGTGCGGAATTTTAGTATTTCTTTAACCCAGCTAATTAAAGGGTTGTGCCGTTTTAGCTATCTATGTCTAAGTATTATCTTATATTACTTTAGGGGTGTTATAAATAGGGAAATATATTTAAGGTATTTACCTATCCACATTTTTACAAGAGCGTAATGCGTTAATTCGCTATATATTAAGGGTTTGCCGTTAAAGCCTTATAGGCCTTAGGGCTTATTAAGTTTCTTTAAATTTAGGCGTTAGGTTTTTGCGTAGTTTATATTAATAAAGCCTATACTAGTAGCTCTGCTGTCTATAAGGATTTATACCTCCTTCTATTTTCTAAGTATTTAAATTTCGCTAAGTATATTAAGGGAGTTGTGTTGTGTATTAGCGCTAGAAGAGCCTAAACACTTATACTCTTCTACTTCTTATTCTAAGGCGCGACTTGGCCCTAGGACGATTTATTTTCCAAGTTAGCTAAGCGTAAGATGCTTTATAACAACTAGGTATAATTTATAGAATAAGTATAAGTTAAGGAGTAAGTACGGCTTAAAGAATGAGTATAATTTAAGAAGCGGGTATAATTTAAAGACCGGGAGGAACTACGGCGGACTTTTTTAAAAGGGTAAGTTTGGTAATTCCTTTAGATATATCCTTTTCTACCACATCCAAAGCATTCTCTATTTATGGCTTAAGTCCTTTGTTTGTTGGTTTCTAAGGGTGCGTAAAATCGAGTAGCGTTAAGGTCCATAGGGTCGTACATAGGTTTTAGAGAAGGGTCGCACTTTAGGGTATATATTGGTTTCGTAAAGTCTTAAACACGAGGCATAGTTGGCTTTAGAGAACGAGTTTATTTATTATATTAAAAGTCCTTATTAATTCGTTAACATATTATAGTAAATTTAGGTAGGTCCTTTAGCAGTTCCGTACCTACTAACTATGCTCTAATTTCATCTAAAATAGCTTGTTAAAGAGCAGCAACTTTAGCGGCTTTATTCTAATCTAGTTCGCCAATAAGGCCTAAAAATTCCAAAAAGAAGCTAGTAAAGTCTTAATTCCGTTATTATAGGGTTTTAAGTTTAGTAACAGCGGTATATTTATAGCTGGCGTCATTATACGTTCGTTCTAATAAAGAGATAAAGATTTCGAAATTAACGAAGGTGTTATTATAGAAGAATAGGTCTATAGTTTATACAGTATCTTTGCTTAATTAAGACATCCCATAGCTAATCTTGCTAGCTTTAGTAGGGTATCGGTTATAGTTTATTAAGAGTTTAAGGCGGAGCTTAGTTACAAAGGGATATAGGCTATTTTAATTTCCATTAAACATTAGAAGGTTAGGAAGCTTTTCTAAATTTATAGTAGGTACTAGGTTTGTTATAGGTATAGGTTAAGCTACCATTACTAGTTTAGGGTTTGTATTTAATAGGCTAGGTTTATATACGGTTATCTTGATTTTATTTATAGGTGTTACTATTAGGGTCTCCATTGTAAGTGTATTAACGTTGCGGAGTTCTTTACAGAGTATTTCTATTAATCGCTAATACTAGGCTTCTAGTACAGCCCGCTGCTAAGCTAAAGCATCTATAAAGGCTTCTTATATTGCAGTTAACTGTTTCCTAACTAGGGTTATAATGCTCATAGTTAACGCGTGGGATTTGAGGTCGTTTGCCATTTTAATAATAGTTATTTTTAACGCAACGTAATGTAAGGGCGCGAAGAGGCTTTAGGAAAGATTTAAAGAAATAATATAAATTCTATCTAAATCTAAGGGTATATAGCTCTTGCTAGGAACAAGACGTTGCGTAAAGAAGAGAAAGGAATAACGAGAGAATCTTGCAATTAAACAGTTCAGGGGTCTTGGTCGATGCGTGCGCACGTGCATACGCGGACGGACTTTGGTAGTATTCGATTGATCTAGCAGAACTTGGCAGAAGTCGATCAAGCTGGCAGAATTCGGCAGAATTTGGTTAAAGCTTTAAGTTCTATCTATCGAGTGTTTTACTAAGACATTCCTACTGTAACTAGGCTAGTCCCGTTATACTTAATATACTTAACATACTTATCCTCGTTATTTAAGTAGATAAGAATGTTATCTAGGTAAACTATATAGATAGTATTTACTAGGGTCCCTAAAGCCTTTTAAATATAGCTCTAAAAAGTTATAAGGGCGTTAGTAAGGCTAAAGGGTATTACTAGGTACTTAAAGTAACTATAGCGTATCTTAAATGCGGTCTTCTATTTATCTCCCTTTTTAATATAAATCTTATAGTACGCATTATAAAGATCTAGTTTTATAAATATCTTTATATAGCTAAGCCTATTAAAGAGTTCACTAATTAGTAGTAGGGGGTATTAATTCTTAATTATAATCTTATTTAGGTATCTATAGTTAATATATAGTCGTATTATACCTTCTACTTTTAGTATAAAGAGGATGGGCACTTTAGTAGGTAACTTACTAGGCCTAATTCAGCCCCTTTTAAAAGCACTCTTTAGGTACTCTTATAAGATCTACAACTTTTTCTATAAGAGGTTATAGATGGACATCTATAGTGGCGTCTTACCTTCTTATAAGTTAATTATATAGTTATATTTAGAGTTCTAAGGTAGCATACTTACTAGCTTATTAGAGAAGATATTAATCTCTTCTTTATATATATTTAGTAGGTTAAAGCCTATAAAGGTTAAAGCGGCTATTATATAGTAGTGTACTTTTAGGAGCTAGTAAAGAAATAGGTATAGCTAATATACGTTTTATAGGTATACTCGCACTAAGAGTATATATAGCTCTATTATAGTATACTTAATAGTTTTAGGGTTTTAATTACCTTCCCCTTAAGTATAGGTAATCTATACTAGTACCAGAGGGTCTCTATAGGTACTTACTACTAGTAATAATAGGTTCTCTATTATATTTATAACAAATATCTCTATACCTAGAGGGTTTATATAGGTACTCGCTGCTAGTAATAATATATCCTCTATTATATTTATGACCAACGTAAAAAAGGAGTCTTCTAGCTATAGCAAATAGACTGTTTTACTAGTCTTAATATCTGCTAGGAGTATATTAAGGGTAACTATTTAGAGGCGTTTAGGGTTTAAAGTACCTTAGATAAATTATCTAGAATAAAAGCTAATTAATAAATCTACTTCCGCAAGCTAATCCTATCTAAGAACTATATTATGGCTATTAAATAAGCCACCCTAAAAGTCGCTAGTAGTAACCGTTAGATTATAAATATCCTAGATTATTATCTAGTTGCTATTAAGAAAATATATAATAGGTTTATATAAATATAGCGCGTAGTGTATAGATAGATTAAATCTATAAATAACGTCTTAGTTGTCACGGTGCTGCAATAAAGTAGACTAAATAAATACGTTGTGGTATAAAGAGGAGAAGAGGCGAAAGGGGTATTGTATACAAGTAGTAGGGCCAGGCGCCAAGGCGCTAGTGGTGGGCCAGCCAACCGTAGGAAATAGTACAAGACAGTATAAAACAGTATGCGACAGGTTAGTGCCGTGACAGTACTCCTCTCCCCTAGAAGGTTTGGTCCCTAAACCAAACAAGTAACTCTAAAATAGAATATTATAGTACTAGTAAACTGCCGTCAGATTACCATTAGATTGCTATTAAGTAATGGCAAATTGCGGTTATATAGCCAGTAGCTACAGTGTTAGTAGAAAATGGTGGATTTAGTAAGCGAAGATATTAGTTTTACTTACTGCTTTTAGCTAAGCTAATAACTAGCTAGCTTAACAAATAGCGTTGGCAGAACTCTATACCGCTACTTAAACTAACTAGGCGTGGCGCTCTTGGCAAGAGTCTAACCAATTAGATAACTTTAACCGGCGGTTAAAGTTCCCTAAAATCTTAACTTTTCTAAATTATTATGGTTGTTGTCTACGGCCTTAGTATAGCGAGTCTCTTTTATCTTATACCTAGTCTAGGGGTCCGGGCTTCTTAGGGTGTTGTTTATAGAACTTTAGTAGTATACGCTCGCACCCTTTTAGGGACTTCTTAGGTTCCCAGGTTTTCTTGTTATAATACTTCTACTTAATACAGTACATTAAGCCGTGCTTATCCCTTTGTTCACTATATATATTAATTTTTTTTTAAATTCCTACTTATCTATAATATTGCCATTATTATCTCTTTTAGCTATCCTACCTATAATATTGCAACGTTCCTCTTTATTAATATGTGCTTAGCTAGGAATCTCCTTAGGGAACTAAAGGTAGACTTTTAATATATAGAAAGACTTATTAACGCGAATATAGTCTAGGAGGTCTACTATAATTGCCCCTCTATAGGCAGCTAAGATAGGCTAGGGTCTATCCCAGTTATTGTCCCATTTTCTCTTAGGCTAGTTAGTCTTTATATTTTTAAAGCTAACCATAACTATATCATCCTTTTTAAATATTATACCTTTATCCTGTTTTATATTAGCATTATCTTTATAGCGTTACTGGGAGATATAAGCTAGAGCTTTAAGCTGAGTTAGGGTATGCCTAAAGTAGTTAGCAATAGTATTAGCTTATAGGTACTTTTTCTTTATATATATAGATAGGGCTAATGGCTAGGGGCCCACTAGTTTAATGCCTAGATGTAGGTTATAGCTATAGTTAGTAAAGAACGGTGAGATTCCTATAGTCTTATTAACTTGGTTATTTATAGCAAACTTAGTAAGGGGGAGCTAATCTACCTAATTATCTTGGGTAAAGCTTATGAAAGCGCGTAGGTACTTATTTATTACTATATTAACAATTTTAGTCTACCTATTTGTTTTAGGGTACTATACGGAACTGGGGTTTAGGGTTACTTTTAGGCGCTGGTTTAGGTAGCGCTAAAAGTTGGAGATAAATAAAGACCCTTTGTTAGAAACGATAGTATTTAGGGCGCCATATAACTTATAGATAGTGTAGGTAAATGCTTTAATAAGCTCCTTAGTATCTAGGCTAGTGACAGGAATAAAGTGTCTTATTTTTATTAGGCGGTCAACAACAACAAAGATGTGTCTATATGTTTTGCCGTTGTAAAGGCACTTAGGCAGGTCAATAACGTGGTTAATGGAGATATCGGTCTATAGGCGGACTGGTAGTTCTAGTGGTTTTAGGAAACCAGGCGGTGCTAAGCATAGGGTCTTTATGCGGAAGTAGAGAGCGCAGTCTTTTATAAAGGTAGCTGTAAACTGTAAAATACCTAGCCACTAATAGGTTTAACTAGGGAGGTTTAGGGTTTTAACGCGGCCTGGGTGGCCTATATGACCTAAACTATATATGTAGTATACAACTTCTAGTTAGAGTTTAGGTAAATTAGGGATAAATACTTAGTTTTTATAGTAGATTAGGCTATTAACAATTAAGTATTTAGATTTATTGTAGTAGAGTAACTTCCTAATCTGCTTGGGCTAGTAGTGTGCCTTACGGCCTTCCTATTCTTATAGCGCGGCCAATATATCTCTAGCTAGTTTGTTCTCTTTATAGGCATTCTTAATAAGCTCCTTAAGGTTTTTTTTCTTAGGCTTTGGGTTTATTACTATAATAAAGTCCTTAATGCTCTGGTCTTGGGATTTACTTAATAGCTCGTCTAGGATAGCGGGGTCGACTTTTTTTGGTGGTAAGATAACGCGGTCTCTGTGTTATAGGCGTTTATCACTAGCGTTAGCAGGTACTATGCCTAGGAGGCGGCTAAGAGTGTCTAGAATTATAGCTTTAGTGCTAGGCCTATAGGTAATAATAAAGTTAAACTAAGAGAGGAACTCAGCCCAACGGACTTAGTACTAGTTTAGTTGTTTTATTATTATAAAGGTCTAGAGGTTTTTATAGTCTATAATAATCTCAAATAGTTGCTTAGTTTCTTACAGTTTAGGGCGCCATTCTTTTAGTGCTTTTATAATTGCTAGGAGCTCCTTATTATATATCTTATAGTTATATTTAGGGGCGGAGTGCTTAGCGGAGAAGAACGTAACTGGCTTAAGTTTACTATCTTTACTAGCCTAGTAGAGCACTCCTCCTAAAGCCTAGTTTAAGGTGTCTGTCTCTACTACGGTCTTCTTTATATAGTCATAGTATACTAAAACTAGTGCTGTAGTAAACGCTGTTTTTAGGGTCTAAAACGCCTATGCTTAGTTAGGACTCCATAACTAGTTAATGCTTTTCTTTAGTAGCCTAGTTATAGGCTCAACTACCTTAGAATAGCCTTAGATAAATTATTAGTAAAATTTCGCGAAGCTAAGAAATTACTATAGTTCCTTAACTAATGTTGGGTCCTTCTATTCCTATAGGGCCTATACCTTCTTAGGGTCTATAGTTATGCTATTAGTCAAGATAATTAAGCTAAGATATTTTATTTTTATAGCGTAGAACTTAGACTTATTAATATTAATCTGGAGTCTAGCATTACCAAGTCTCTAGATAATTTTATTTATATATTTTATGTGCTTAGCGCGTGTTTTTAAGAAGATAAGGATATTATTAAGGTACACAGTACAGTAGTTGTTAAGGGCGTTGTGTAAAATATAGTTAATATAGTTCTAGAGCGTAGCGGGTACCAAATGGTATAACTAGTATCTTATAGAGTCCAAACCGGGTAATAAATGCTGTAAGCCACTTATAGCCTTCTGTAATCCGGATCTGGTTAAACACAGCAATTATATTAAGCCTAGTAAAGTACTTAGCACTATAGAGTACGTTAAGTGTCTTACGGACTAGTGGCAATAGGTACCAATTTTTAATAGTAACTATGTTTAGGCCTTGGTAGTTATAGCAGATTTATATACCACTGCTAGGTTTTGCTGCAAGGAGGAGGGATATAGTGGCTAGTGAGGTTAATTTACGGATAAAACCCTTATCCAGCATCTTATTAATCTACTTCTTTACATAACTAAGTTTAGTAGGTAAGAGTGGTCTGTTTTTATAATATGGAGCCTACTTTCTGGGCATAATCTCAATTTTATAGTTTTATGGTTAGTAAGGGGGCAGCTTCTCTACGTTCTTAGGGAGGAAGTGTTTAATATATTCTCAAAACTCTTTTAGTAGGCGTTATAAAATGTCTCTACGGGTTAATCCTAGTTTGCCTTTTAAAATTTTTTCAATATTAGTATTAACTATCTTTCGGTATAGAAACTCAGATTTAGTTTTTAGGTTCATCTTAAGGAAGCTATAAAAATAAGGGGGTAGCGCTTTTTGGGCTTCCTTTATTATATAGTTGCCTTTTACCAGCTAGCAAAAAGACCTTTTTAATAGGTTTAGTACTTCTACTAGGCCTATAGGCAGTTCTTTAAGCAGCTATTAGTATTCTTCTTATTTAACCAGTTCTACTAGCTCTGCTATATAGATCCTTATCACTTTTACGTCTTTTTATTTATAGAACTGGGTGAAATTAACAGTATAAGTGTATTTAATATTATCTAGGTTAGGGCGTGTCTGGTTCTTTGGTGCTATAGCTAGGCTAGCATAGTTTAGTTAACCTAGGAGGGCAGAAACGAGGCGGCGGCCCTGCACGGTACGCGCGGGAGATAGGTATAAGGTTAGGCGTTATAGGGAGAAGGTCTTAATTGCTCTGGTTTTAGTCTTAGCTATAACGCTCTTGGCTATTATATATACAGTTACATGTGTATATAGTAGATAACTTAAAGTTAGGTGTCTTATTGGCTATTTTAGGTTAAGCGGGTGTATATAGGGGACTTATAGTTCTAGTGGTATTTTTTTATTTTAGGAATAGGGCAGTAGTCCAGTCTTCCAGAATCTCCGCTTTATTTACTGCGTATATTAGCTTACTAGTATTAGGCACCTCTTCTACTATCAGCTAATGGTATCTAAGTGTTAGCCATGCGATGCGTCTGTATAGTGCTACTTAGTTACAGTTAGGGATATGCCATAGAAGACAGTTATAGGCGCAGTAATTAGAGTTAAATTTAAGCTCTAGAATAGGGAAGTCTAGTCTTAGGTTATACTTTTTAAGCTAGGGCATTCCAAGAATTACTGGTATTAAGGGTAATAACTTCGTAATATAGAAAAGCATAGATTCTATATAGTGGCTAATTGTTATTTTTGCTATAAAGTAATGGGTAATAAAACTGGATAGGAGTCTATTAGTAAGGCGAAGTGGTTTTAGGACTAGGAGTCTTTTTATTATAACATTATGCTTTTTTATAAGCGAGTCTTTGTCTGCAAATACTGGTGCTATACTACTACTATTAACAAGGCTTACTATTTTAATAAAAGCTTCTAGAAGTGAGTTGCGTAGTAAGAAGAGATAGGTCTAAATAAGGATAGCATTTCTATTATTATTTACTATTCTAAGGTTAAGTAGCAGCTAGCTTAGAACAAGGTCTAACTAATCTAGTAGTATAGATCTAATTCTTTTATCCTCCTCCCCGTATAGTTTTAATCCTTAGAGGCAACTTAGTCCAAGGGTTAGTCTTTTAATAACTAGATTATAGGGCTTAGCTGGTAGCTATAGTCTTAGCTAGTATATCCTAACATATCGGTCTCTAACGGTGTATATATACTAGGGGGTACTTTACTAAGGATATAGCCGGTTTTATAATTAGTAGCAATATAGAGCGCTTATCCATAGTTTATATATGGGACCATTGGCTAGGGCTATATTAGGGAAGGGAATTATAGGGGTAGGTCTCTGTATCTAAACCCACATCCCTATCTATAGTTATTATTTTAGTTACTATCCCCTCTACTAAAGAATCCGCCACAGCTAGAAGGGGGTTAGCGTGGTGGCATTAAAAGGGGATTTAGGTTTATTTTAGGGTTATAAGCATCTTTCTAGTGGCTGGGTTAACTATATGCTATATAGAGTCTGTTATCTATGCAATATCTTTAGACGTTATTAGGGAGGCTACTACTACCGCTGCCGAATTTAACAGCATTAAGGTCTATTAGGTTATTCTATGGTGCTAGTACTAAGGTATTGTTATTAGGTAGTGCAGGTCAATATCCGCCAGCGATATTTAGCTTAGCGGCATTTAGCTTAGTATAGTAGGCATAGTTCTATAGGTTATAAGTAAATACATCTATTTGCTCACTCCAGCCCTTATAGTTGGCATTATCAATTTTACAGCTAAGGGTAAGGGCTAGGTTCTTTATCTTAGGGGAAGTATTCTTCCTAAGCAAATCCACCTTTTATTCCTTAGTCTTATTTGCTTTAATTATTAACTTATTAAGCTCTGCTTTCTAGGACTAGTAGTTACACTTATCTTAATATAAAGTATCTAACTTATTTTTAGCCGCTTAGGTTATATTTATAGTCTTATAGTATCTTCTTATATATATAAACATAGACTCTCAGTTAGAAAAGGTCCATTTACTTAGGTCATTTAGGTATATATATAGCATATCCTATTAGGAGACATGAACCTCCACCACCCGCAGTGGGGGGGTATCCATGTTGCTGCCAAACGACAGGCAGAGTGCCTACTAAGAGCCATAGACATCTGGGGCCTTAAACTGGCCACCCCCCCAGGAGCAATTATATGGCAACAAGGCATCGCCAGGAGTACAATTAATCTCATATTTATAGACAAAGGCCTATACCAGAGACTCAAAAGGTGCAATCCCAAAGAAGAATAGGCACTTGCCTTAGACCACATCTCTATCCAAATACAGCTAGACCTAGACATTAAGGCGCAACTAAATAGTAAAAGATATATAATAAGGAAGCTTAAGACAGACAGCTTCCTTAATATAGTTAAACAATAACTTTAAGACCTAGAAGAAATCTACCCAATACTAAACAAGTGAGTCTTATTAGCTACCCCTAAGGAAATTAACCAAAGACTAGAAAGGATCCAGGCAGTAATTAAAAATAGGCTAGAAGAGCACTGCCCGGTCTTATAACTAGGCCCCTATACACAACACACATAGTCCGCATAATGCGCGGTTTTTATTGCCAGCTAATAATAAGCAAGAAGGAAATATATAAGTAGCTATAACCCCGAAGATAAGAGATAATATAAGGACATAAGAAACCAGCTAAAGAATACCCTAAAAAAAGAAGTAAGGAATAACTAGAGACGGTTTATAAATAAGCACACTTCTAACCCGAGCCTCCCCCACAATAAGGGCCTTTAGGCCATAGCAAAATAGGTAAAGAAAAAGGTAGGGCGCCTAGCAGAAGACCTACACCTACCACCCCTATAAAGAGTAGGGGAGTTACAGGCCACTAACAACAACAATAAGAAGGTAAAGATCCTTATAAAAAGGTTCTTCCCCTAACCAGCTCTAGCAGACCTTAGTAATATTATAGGTAAAACACTAATAACTTGCCTATAGGTCAACAGCGACATAATAACAAAAAAAAATGGCTAGAACTATTAGCCACCTTTTAAACAATATAGCACTAGGACCAGATAGGATACTAAATAAAGCCTTAAAGACCTATAGACCACTTATAGCACCCTAGCTTATAGATATAGCTAAAGCATACTTTGCTATAGGCTACTACCCATAACTTAGAAGATCTATAATAATGGTTATCCTATAAAAAGAAGGTAAAGTAGATTACTTAATCCCAGAAAGCTACCGCCCTATTGCCTTAAAAAACACCCTTAGTAAGATCTTAGAAAGAGTAATAGCAGACTACATAGTAGACACGGCTAAGAAACACGCCCTACTACTATAAAGTTAAATGGGGGCAAGAAAGAACCGCTTAACACTATTAGCACTTACGCTACTCACTACCACCATTAAATCTACATGGGCGATGTAAAGGGACTTTATAGTATTAATGCTTAGCCTAGATATTAGTGGTGCCTACAATAATATACCCTATAAGCGCCTTCTATACATCCTTAGGGCAAAGGGCTTCCTAAAATAGATTATATAGTTTATTTAAGGGTTTATAGATTAGAAAGAAACATTACTAGTCTTTAGTAGATACTAGAGCCCCCCTATTATAGTTATAATAGGAATACTATAAGGATTACCCCTCTTACCTATTGTCACGGAGTGAGCATAAGCGATGATAATATATAGCGAAGTAGATATTATTAAGCTATGTACATAAACTGTGTAATGAAGTCAAGACGTTGCGTAAGGAAAGGAAAGTAGGAAACAGGGGAAAAAGGGTATATAACGTTCGCTTAGTTGCTAAGTTAACGGGTACTGTGCTACACACGGGCAGGGTAGAGCTTAGGTAGCGGTTCTAGTAGAACTTAGCAGAATTCGGCAGTTAGAGGTCCTTAAAGTTGCTAGTTAGCAACTCCAACAGTAAAGACGGCAGATTACGGCGGAATACGGCAGATTGCTATTAGATTGCCGTCTTATAGTTAGTCTCCAGTTATTTAGTCGGTGGAAATAGGTGGACGTGTGTAAGGTATTACGGGGGTATCCCATAATAGTACCCCCCCTTTAAACTCGAGCATCTGCGAGATAGGGCTATGGTAGTTCTGGGTAGAGTTCATGAAAGTCTTCTGCGGCTTATATAAGTCCTATAGAGTTGGCAGGTTCCTATAAGGGTTTAGTAAAACCTCTCCATTTTATAAGGTACATATATTTGCGTTTCCGTTTGTCATACTTAATATTGTCAACTCTTTTAACGAGGTACTTATCCTTACCATCCACTTCAACTAGTGGGGGAGGGTCTTAGATCTGTCCAGGCAGGGCATCTAATATAGGGGCGGCAGGGTAGAGGACTGACGTATGGAATATAGGGTGGATTTTAACCGTATTAGGGAGCTTTAGTTGGTAGGCATAAGGAGAGACAACTTTTTCAACCTTATAAGGGCCAGCGTTCTTCTAATTAAGTTTCTTAGTAGGTTGTTTTGTGTTCAGATTTCTTGCGTCTAGCCAGACAAAGTTATTAATTTGGTAAGCTAGTGCTAGGGTTTGGTTCTTATTTGCTGCGGCTTTATAGATAGACCGGGCCCATATTATTTTGTTAGTAAGGAACTCCTATAGTTCTTCCATCTTCTTTACAAATTTATTTGCTTCTATAACTTATAAGGCCTAATAAGCTGGACGAGGAATATTACTAAAGGGTTTAAAACCCATTTGCGGGTGCTGGCCGTAATTAGCCAGGAATGGGGAGACCTTTATAGTTTCTAAGACGGAGTTATTTATAGTAAACTCAGCAAATGCAAGCCAGTCTATCCAGTGGTCCTATAGATACGACGTGTATATCCGAATATACTGTTCCGTTATAGCGTTTACATGTTCCGTTTGACCATCCGTTTCTAGGTAATATACCGTAGACAATAGTGCTTTAATACGGAGTTAAGTAGTTAGTTCTTTTTAAAACACTAAGACAAACTGGCGGCCTCTATTAGAGACAATTGTTTTAGGGAGTCCGTGGAGTTTCCATACGTAATCTAGGAATAGTTAGGCAACGGCAGGTACTGATATATTAGGGCAGGCAATTAAGTGTCTTATCTTAGATAGTTGGTCTATAACTACTATAATGTTCGTGTAGCCTTTACTTTTAGGGAGATCAATAATAAAGTTAATTAAGATATCCTTCCATCTTCAGTCCGGAACAGGTAGTGGCTTTAGAAAGCCGTTATATGTCTTATATAAAGCTTTAGCTTGTCGGCAGGTATAGTAGCTAAAGACGTACCTTTGTGTCGTGTTATGTATGTTTAGCTAGTAGTACTCCTATTAGAGTAGCTCTAGGGTTTTTCCTTAGCCTAGGTGGCCGGCTACTAGTAGGTTATATACGTGTTTAAGGAGCTTAAGCTTAAGCTTATTATAATTAGGGACAACTAGGCGGTTTTGGTAGTATAAGAGGTCTCCACAAACTTTATATTTACTTAAAGAGATCTTTTTGGAGCGTCTAACGCCATCTTAAATTAGCTTAAGTGTCTCTTAGATAAACTCGTCGTTTAGGTATTTATTAATTATAATTTATTTAATTAATTAATCAGTTATTTTAAGGACGTATACTATAAGGTCTTTAGCTAGGGGATTAAATAATTTGGGATAAAGTAGGGTTTGTTTATGGTAGGCGCGCGCTTCTTCCTATGCTATTATATCTTATAAACGTCGAGTTAGGGCATTAGGTTTTTGACCTTAAACGCCTAGGCAGTATATAATTAAGAATTGGAATTAAGACAGATATTCTAACCAGCGGGCTTAACAATGACTTAGCTATTTTATGGTTATAAAGTACTATAGATTCTTATAGTTGCTAAGGACCTTAATTAGAAATCCAGCGCCTTCTAGTTTAGGTCGCTATTATTTAAAACATCTAATAATGGCTAATAATTCTTTATCGTAGATCTTGTAGTTATATTTAGCTGGACTTAGTTGTTTTAAGAAGTATGCTATAGGGTATAGTACCCCTTCTTTGTTATACTGAGACAGAATGCCTCTAGTGACGTAGTTAGATAAGTTAGCTTCTATAACACTCTTTTAGTTTAGGTCAAAGTGTTAGAGTATAGGTGCAGTAGTAAACATAACTTTTAGATAGGTAAAGGCCTTCTTATATTCCTTGTCAAAGATAAAGGCTTTATCCTTTTAGGTTAGAGCCATAAGAGGTAAAACTAGGGTGGAGAAGTTATTAATAAACTGTTAATAGAAATTAGCAAATCCTATAAGGCTCTTACGTCCTTAACGTTCTTAGGTTCTTGCCAGTTTACAATTACTTTAATCTTCTTTGGGTCCATTTATATGCCGTCTATAGAGATAATAAGTCTAAGGTATAGAACTTCCGTTTTATAGAACTTGTATTTATCTACATCTAATTATAGTCTAGCTCTACGTAGGGCTTCTAAGACAAGGTTAACGTGTTTCTTATATCCAGCTAGGTTATTGCTATATACTAGGATGTCGTCAATATAAGCAGTATAAAAAACGTCTAGGTAAGGTTATAAGGTATTATTTACAAAGTATTAGAATGAACTTAGGGCATTTATAAGGCCAAACGGCGTTACTAAGTATTTAAATAGTCCGTATCTAGTACGGAATGCTATAAGCTATTTATCTCCTTTTGCGATACAGAGGCGGTTAAATATATAGATAAGGTTAAGTTTTATATAGTAGCGAGCCTTACTTAATTGGTTTAGTGTCTCTTAAATTAATAGGAGCGGGTACCAATTCTTAATGGTAATAGCGTTAAGAGCTTAGTAGTCCACATAGAAGCGTAAACCGCCGCCAGGTTTCTTAACAAAGATTTTAGGTGTAGCTATAGGCAAAGAGCTTACTCTAATAAATCCTTTACTTAGGTGTTTGTCCAAGTACTTCCGTAATACTTAGAGTTTATTTTAGGATATTCTGTATAAGGGTCTAAATCCTGGTTGTTTTTCTTCTTTAAGTACGATCTTGTGGTTATATAGTCAGTGCTCCACTAACTTATCAGCTTCCTTTTGTAAAAATACTTCTAGATGCTTATAATGGTATACTAGTACTTTTGTGGCAGGGTTAGTGTGCTTCTTTAGTACTAGGGCCTTTTCAATATCGGCCATTATAACGGCGAAGATTGTATGTTTAGGTTTCCTAGCGAGTTATGCTAATGGGGTAGCTCTAATTATATAAATATCCATAAAAAGGGGGGCAAGTTGCTAGCTAGCAACTTCCTTTTAATTATCTACTATTTCTTGTTTAACTTTAGGTTTAGTGTTAGGTATAGAGTTAGTATTAAATTTGGGTTTAGGTTCTTTAAGTATTCTTTTTATAGTAGAATACTAGTTCTTCTGGTACTTTTATATATTAAGCTTAAGTTTAGGCTTCTGCTTGGTTTAGGGTGGTACAGTAGTTAGGGTCGGTTTGTGTGGTTTAGTATAATTTTTAGGTTCTTAGTGAAATCGGGTAGACTTTTTAAGTATAGGGTGGACGTTAGTAAAAATTTTAGACTAATGGATCCTAGTGGATTTTTTAGATTTTGGTTTAGGGTCTAAGCAGTAAGTTATAAGGCACTTCTGCTTGTAATAGGAGGCGGTAAATAGAAGCTTAAGGTTATCCTAATTAATGGTTACCTTATATAGCTTTATTTAAGGTTGTCTAAGTATCACTAAGTGACCTAGAGTGGTAACAAAAAGCTTAATTAGTTCTTTATAGTTTAGGTATTAGAGTCTTAGGAATACTACGTGGGTAATACGGCCTGAGATAGTACGTTTGCCATTAAATCCAAACACGTTAATATGCCGGTTAAGGGGGGTTAGAGTAAAACCATTATCTTATATAAAGATCTTATTAATAAATCCTATGCCACTGGCTCCTGTATTAATTAGGACTTAAGCATTAACCTATTAATTATTCTGCCAAAGACGACAGTTAACAGTTATGCTGTGATCCTAAGAGTTAGAGTTCGTAACATCTAAAGCATTTAATGAGATCCTAAGGCAGCGCTGTCCTAGAGAGCAACTTAGCTCTAGGACCTTCCTTTTAGAGGCAATTAGGGTGGAGTTCTTATAGTGTATTAGTTGTAGCTTTGTCCTTATAAGTAGTGCTTACTAGATGCAGGGCTGGAACCAGGTAGAGATCGGGGATGGTAACTAGAGGATTAATATGGTGAATAGCTGCTAGTGTTAGCTGTTTATAATTCGCGTTGGGGCATAGGGACAGAGTAGTAGTTGGAGAGGTAGAAGCTACTTCTATACTTAAAACAGAGGCCTAGCTTAGTACGTTATTCTTATTTAAAGGACCCTAGTGGGGCGTATCCTAGGGTTCCAGTGTTAATATCTATAGCGTTGGGGTGCTTAGGCTAAGATAATAACTTAGTAAATATTCGCGGGTTTGTTATATTATATTAAGGAGCGGACTTCAGTGTTAGGCGTAGTATATCATTGTATTGTTTATTAATAACGTTTATATAGGCGTTAAGAGCTCCTAGTAGGTCTATACCTATTAGGGAGGTTTTTAGTTTAGGGCTTAGGAATTTAATAAGGTTATTAATTAGTATGGAGTCGTTCTAGCCTATTTCTTTTGCGTAACAGTTAAATTCGGAGAAGTATACTAGGAAGCTTTTTATTCCTTAAGTTATGTGGTTTATCTTTCTTTAAGCAGTAGCTTGGCGGTTTGGGTTACCATATATGGCTTTAAGAAGTACAATTAGGCTTAGTACTGAGTTTGGTTAAAGAGGTTTAATAAGGTTAGCTACATCTTCTCCTAATTAACTTAGGGCGTAGCAGAGTTGGTTAGCTTTAGTTAGGTAGCGGTTAGCGTTACCAGTTAGCTTATTTTTAAGCTAGCTTAGGAATAATTAGAGTTCTTATTATTTACTAGTAAATATTAGAGGGTCTAGTAGTCGTTCAGATTGTTACGGTGTAGTAGTTGGTTTGGGGTAAGTAACTATTATAGGTTTAGGGCTCTTGTTCCGCATATTTATCTCTAGAGATAGTATTCGGTCTTAGGGCCCTAATGTGGGCATCTTAAGGGTGCGGATTTCTTCTTAGAGGTCTTTAATTAATTGCCAGTGTCGTGCTTCTGGTTTGGCTTATTATTAAGTTAAAGTAGCTTAGTTCTATATAAGGGCGTCTATAAAGGACTTCTATATTTCTGCCAATTGTTCTTGGAGTGTAGATATAATGCCAACGGCTGTTACGGGGGCTTTAGGGTCGTTCTGCATTTCGGAGGGTAGTATATAGGGTTAACGCAACGTAGTATTACAGAGTAAGTATAAGCAATAATAATATATAGCAAAGTAGATATTATTAAGCTATATACATAAACTGTGTAATAAAGTTAAAACGTTGCGTAAGGAAAGGAAAGTAGGAAATAGGGGAAAAAGGGTATATAACGTTTACTTAGTTGCTAGGTTAACGGGTACTGTGCTATACACAGGCAGGGTAGAGCTTAGGTGGCGGTTCTAGTAGAACTTGGCAGAATTCGGCAGTTAGAGGTCCTTAAAGTTGCCAGTTAGCAACTCCAACAGTAGAGACGGCAGATTGCGGCGGAATACGGCAGATTGCTGTCAGATTGCCGTCTCGTGGTCGGTCTCCGGTTGTTCAGTCGGTGGAAACAGGTGGACGTGTATAAGGTGTCACGGGGGTGTCCCGTAACACCTATACTCTTTTTTTTCTTTATAAGCAACCTACTTAACTCCTTTAAGGAAGGGGCGACCTAGGGGATAGGCTTCGTTAATAATATAAACCTAATTATATATAGGCCAATAGCCGCAGAGAACTATAGAACACTAGAGAAAGCCTATAATACCTATATAGAATAGGCAAGATAATATAGAGTCTAATTCTTACTAGAGAAATACCAGCTAATCTATTTTATAAGAAAATATAACTAATCTACAGATCTTTAGTATATAATTTATATTTAAGGCTTTAGGGGCTAACTAGTTTAAGGCCTAAGGGTATTAGGAGTATAGGTAGATAGTAAGCTCTAGTAGAGCGTATATGCGTTATAAACGGCCCGTAAGGGCCAAGTATAGTATATTACAATGTCCAGAATCGTTAATTCTATATAGGGTCCATGCTTCTAGAGGTTACGCCTACTATACACAGCAGTTATCCGGCTAACCATAATATATAGATCTAGTATTTAGGCCATGGGAGAAACTAAAAAAGGCCCCCCTAAATTACTCCTTAAACCACTCTAAAAAGTCTAAATAGCCTGCCTCTGGAGTATAATAGGCGGGTATAAGCGAACGGCTATAGTACTACTTAACAAGGAAGTAAATATCCCCCCCTATAATTATATATTGAAGCCGCTGCAATATAAAAGGCGTAAAAGAAGCGCAACTTTAAGGTTATAAAGTATATTAAGACACGCCTAAATAAACTATAGAGGGACTCTAGGGTGCCCTATAGGAGAGCAAACCAATAGCCCTAAAGTAGGGAAGATATATTAGAGAAATAGGTGGAAAAAGTAAAAGAAGAATGGTGCTGTATTAGGGCCTAGGCCTATATAGAGGAGGAAGGAAAACGCGCAAGAATCTAGTAAAGATAACAGTAAGAAAGAGAAAGGAGCCATAGTAAAGTATAAAAGAGTACTAGAAAACCACCTACCGTAATATAACACTGGCTGGACCAACACTGGAGAGGCGTATAGGAGTTAAAGGTATAGAGGCTGTCTTAGGTAAAAGGAACCCAAGCCGTAGTATGGTTAATACTATAGGGGGTAAACACCTAAGAACTCTAAGAAGGCCTAATAAAGGCAGAAAATATAATAGCAACACTCTTAAGAACAAGAATAATAGGACTAAAAGATTAGCTCTACTAGGTAGGTATCCTAGTAGGTAGCCCAAGGTGTAAATATAGCTGGCTAAGACAGACACCAAAACATATAATACTGCTATACCCCTTACGCAATAGCCAAGAAGTAATACTCTTAGCAGCTAGCATAGAGAACTATAATACACTGCTCTTAATATAAAAAGGTCTTAAGGTGGTTACCTAGTGGCTTATTAACTAAAATGTACTAGACTAGTTCTGGGTTGCAAAGGAAATGGTAATAGAAGGTAAAGGGGCAAGTATTAGGCGCCCCTTAATAACTCTACAGTAGTAGAGTTAAGTTTGCAATACTAGCGCGTCTATAGGCTTGTTACGGCAGCAGTAGTTCCCAAGGAGGTTAAAAAGTAAGGTAGTAGAGCACCATAGGTAACTTATAGGCGCTAAGTAGGCGAGTCCTAAAAGGCGGGGAGATGGATCATGGGGTTTTCTTAAATAGAGTTTTCTCCCTACATGTAAATAAGGAGTAGTCCGAGTGGGCCCAATAGGGATCCAAATCGGACGTTAAGCAATGAATAATTATTATATATATAGCATATTAAGGCCATGTTTAACATAGTTATAGGCCTTATCTGTTAGCATATCTAACATATAGAGGACTTTGTCCATTAGGGTCTTAAAGCACTTTACATCCCTCTAGAAAACGCCTTAAATCTTTATTTTCTATATTTTAAAAATTTCTTACTTTTTAATTGGTAATCCCTTGCCGTTAAATGGGGTTGGATCTTTTACTTTATACTTTTTTCTATGGAGCTTAGCTAGAAGAGGGGAGCTAGTTATAGGGTTTATATTCTTATTGGCAATAGCCTAGGTAAGTGTAGCAATCTAAGAGCTTAGGCTTTATATGGTCTTAGTATATACGAAAGCTTGCTGTTTATATTGTTTAACACGCAGTTTAAGTATCTTAAGGGAGTTAATTCTATGCTAAGCTTTTTCAAGTTGGGATGTTATAGTTTGACCTTTATTATAGATAGCTTAGAGACCGCTCTTAACACTAGTTAAAAAGGTTGTATATATAGAGAGGTGCTAGAAGGTTCCTACTATATTAAGGTCTTTAGGGTACTCTAAACCACTCCTAATTGCCCAGGCAATATAAGTATAGGGGGTATTAAAGAGGTAGGCGAGCGCTTTGCATATATTTATTAATGGGGTATTATTTGTGTTTTGGTCGCCTATTTTAAGGGATCTAAGTGGGGCAATTAAAATCTTATAAGGCTGACTATAATACTAAGATTATCAAGACTGTCTGGGACTATGCTAAGACTATGCTAAGGCTATGCTAAGACTATAGTACAGTGTTGTTGGTCGCGCCGGGTTGCAATTATACTGGGAAAAACGGAGACTGTAGACGGAGGCAGTAGACTAGGAGGGCAAAGATCGTGATGGGGCGCAAAAGGAGATACTACAAACTGTTACGGTGCTGCAATGAAGTAGACTAAATAACTACGTTATGGTATAAAGAGGAGAAGAGGCGAAAGGGGTATTGTATACAAGTAGTAGGGCCAGGCGCCAAGGCGCTAGTGGTGGGCCAGCCAACTATAGGAAATAGTACGAGACAGTATAAAACAGTATGCGATAGGTCAGTGCCGTGACATTAGTTAATAAGGTTAATTTAGCACCTATTATTATATAAGTAATATAGGCGGACTTTACCCTAAGGCGTATCTATCGCAATATATACCACAATACGTTTCTTATCTCCCTCTATATTAGGCCCTAATTGTAGTTAAAAAAGATACGCTATTAGGGCTTTAGGTTTTCTAAAGGCTGGGCTGACTTCTCTTTATTAACCTACTTCCAGTATTCCTTATAGTAGCCGCCTACGGTCCTTTAACTTATATACATAGCACCGGCGTCTAGGAGGTCCCCTAAGCTATCTAGCTTTTAGGTATTCTCCTTAGGAGTTTGCTTAAAGCGTTACCCTTTTTAGGTTCTGTTCCCTAAACCTAACTCTATAGAGCCTATACTACAACCGCGCTTTATACGCGATAATTTACCGCTACTACTTATACAATCTTCTGCGAGCTTTATAGTATTAAGCAATTACTCTATACGGCGGATTTTATTAAAGAGGTCCTTAGCGGTTCTTATCTATTAGGCAAAGTTCTAGCGGAAGAGCTTTGCTTATAGGTAGGCTGGAAAACATAAGAACTAAAAATCTACCTATTACTTAAGATTAATAAAAGGGGTGTATAAGAAGAGGTCCTCTAAGCTATATATACGGGCTAGGAAGATATCAAACCTCTAGTTCTCCTTTATAATAGCCGTATAGTATATAATAGCATTATTAAAGCGTTTCACTATAGGGTTCCTAATCTAGTCTTAGACTATAGTCTTAAACTTATTCTATAGTAAAAAATCTTTATCTTTAGTGCCTAGCCGGTAATAAATTAGTTGGGTAATAATCTTCTCTTTTATAAGACCTTTAATGGCCTATTATATAGGTCGCCTAGCCCTATAGGAGAGCAAACCAACAACCCCAAAGCAGGGAAGATATATTAGAGAAATAGGTAAAGAAAGTAGAAGAAGAATGGAGCCGCGTTAGGGCCTAGGCCCATATAGAGGAGGAAAGGAGACGCGTAAGAGATTAGTAAAGATAATAGTAAGAGAGAGAAAGGAGCTAAAGTAGAGTATATAAGAGTACTAGAAAACTATCTATTGCAATATAATACTGGTTAAACTAATACTAGAGAGGTATATAGGAGTTAAAGGTATAGAGGCTGACTTAGACAAGAGGAACCCAAGCTATAGTATGGTTAATGCTATAGGGGGTAAACACCTAAGGGCTCTAAAAAGGCCTAATAAAGGTAGAAAATATAATGGCAATACTTTTAAGAATAGGAATAATAGGACTAAAAGCTTGGTTCTACTAGGCAGGTATCCTAGTAGATAGCCTAAGATATAAATGTGGCTGGCTAAGACAGATACCAAAACACGTAATACTGCTATGCCCCCTACGCACTAACTAAGAAGCAATACTCTTAGTAGCTGGTATAGAGAACTATAATATACTACTCTTAATATAAAAAGGTCTTAAGGCGGTTACCTAATGGCTTATTAGCTAAAATATACTAGACCAGTTCCGGGTTATAAAGGAAATGGTAATAGAAGGCAAAGGGGCGAGTAATAGGCGTCCCTAATAACTCTATAGTAGTAGAGTAAAGTATATAATACTAGCGCGTCCATAGGCTTATTACAACAGCAGTGGTTCCTAAAAAGGTTAAAAAGTAAGGTAGTAGAGCACCATAGGTAACTCGTAGGCGTTAAGTAGATAAGTCCTAAAAGGCAGAGAGATGGATTACAGGGTTTTCTTAAATAGAGTTTTCTCCCTATATATAAATAAGGAGTAGTCCGCGTAGGCCCAATAGGGATTTAAATTAGACGTTAAGTAATAAATAATAATAATATATACGTCGCTTATAGTTATAGTTGGCATTATTAACCTTAAATTGGTTCTTAACTACGGCGATCCCCTAGTTAAAATACTATTAAGTAGTACCGCTAATATTAGGTAGCGATTTCTTAACTAGGGCGTTAAAATTTATTTGGCGTATACGTTCGCCATATAACTTATACTCTTTACTAAAGAGGCAACGGGAGGGCTTTATTAAATTAATAATACTTTATAAGTTAGCTATTTTCTTAGCTAGCTTATCTAGCTTCTTTATATTAGTAGTATTTAGTAAAACGCTAATAATATTAATAAGCTCCTATTAAGCCTAGGTATATAAGTTGAACTAATTTCCAGAGTTTATAGGTGGCTAATTATTTTAAGGTTTGAAAGGTAGCTTAGATCCTACTAGTATATTTCTAGTGGTTTCGCCTACACTAGATCCTAAGGCGTTTGGCGGTTATATTATTAGCATATTACTATTAGGTATAGGCGTCAGTTTTTTTAGAGGTATTATAGAAAAATTAAACCCGCTATCCTTCTAAGGGGATTAGTAAGGATTTAAATATAAGGTAAAGATATGGATAGGGAGCTTAATAATGGAATAATAGGGTATATTATATAGACAGACAAATCCTTAAGGAAAAAGGAGGAGTCTATATACGAGGTAAGGAAGGGTTTTCCCTAGTTATATGCAACGTATATACCTTATAGGCGAGTCTCCCCTAGGTTGCCCTAGGGTCGCCCATACCTTACGGCTATATAACTATTTACTTAGGTTTTACCTAATATCGTTAACAGCTTAATTTTCTTAAAGATCTGGCATTTAACGCTTTTTAGTGGAGGTGGTAATATATAAAAAAAGCGCTTAAGTTATTCTTATCTTTTTTGGCCTATAAATAAGCTAATTAAATGCTAAGGATATTTAAAATCTGTTGCCTAAAAGTCTTATACTTAAGGAGCTTTAAAGACGCCTATATAGATAATAAGTCCTACCTAAATTATTAACTTGCCAGTATAGGTTTCCTTCTATACCCATAATTATCTACTAGCGTGTTATTTTAATTAGTAATATTTACTAGCGTTTCGGGAGGCTATATAAAGGTTTATATTAATTACAATTTTCTTAAATATACTAAAACTAAAGAATAGTAGAAATACTTAAATTAGTAGGTCCTATTTAGATTTATACCTACTAGACGTTATACTAATTAAATCTGCTAGTATATAGTAAGTAGAGCGCTTAGTATCCTTATTTTAAGCAGAAAGATTAATAGATTTAATGCCCGCGCTAAAGCTGTAAATAGGCTTACTAGTACGCCGAGTAGCGAATATTAGCTCCTTAAAAAGGTTAATAACTTCAAAATCTAGTTTAGGAATAGTAGTTATAGGCTCCTATATAGTAGAAACAGTAAGAAGGTCCATTCTTATAACTTCTTCAGCTAATAGCTTTAGTAATTTAGTCTTATCCACCTTATCTACCTTAAAAATAGCTCCTACTTTATTTTTAATATTCTTTACCTAGGTACTCAGCCAAATCTCTTAAATATCCTTACTTAGCGCCGCTACCTACAATATAAGTACTAAAGCTACTAAAGCCTCTAGAGGCTGTATAACTACTACCGCTAAGCTATTATATATATACTGCGTTGCTTAAAAGGATTGTAAATAAGACTTCTATGCTTAAGGTGCTTTTAGAGGCTTTATAGACCTTAGAGCTATCAAAGCCTTTAGGGCCTTAAGAGGCTTTAAAGCTAAAGACGCACAACGTTTTCTAGGCGGTATAAGAACGATATCTTGCTAAGGGTTTAATTAAATAGGTAGCAATAATATTGAAGCTTTTTAATTAACTATACAACTAAATATTCTATATAGGCTCCTAGCCACGTCACTACTGTCACAAAGTTCATATAGAACTGTTTATTAATCAAATGGGTTGATTGATTGATGATCTTAACTTAATTGTTAATTGTCTTAAGTGACGTGTCTTAAGGCCCTAGGGCTTCGAGCTACAAAGAGATTTTATAGTGCATATGCTCTGTGCACGTGACCTATGCACGTGACCCACGCCTTTAGAGAATATAGATTATCTAACACACCCCTAGCTTCGAGCTCTTTAAGGTTAAAGCTAACCACCTTCTTGTGTCTGTTAATGAGTTAATTAAACTATAATCTTATCTAAATCCTTCCGTCTTGCTCTGATCTTGTGCCTTAGGTCCTCTAGTTACTTCTCCACAGCTAGCCATTTCTTAATATCTACCATTCCAATTATATTAATAAAGTTTTAAAACCTCTACTTGGGCAGGGCCTTTGTAAGTCTATTAATAATTATCTCCTTTATTGCTATCTATTAAAATAGTACTCGTCTCCTTGCGTATTCCTAACATAGCCAGTGTTAATAGATATTAACGTATTAGAGCTTTATAATTAGCTTTGCTATATCTTCTATAATTAATTAGAGTATCTGGATATTATCGCATTTAATAATTAAGGGCTCGTTTAGCCTTAACGTCATTGCTTTAAATAGTCTACTAATAAAGATAGCTTCCTTTGCTGTCTGTGATAGGGCTAATAACTTAGCTTCTATGCTTAACGTTATAACCGTACCCTGCTTATTTGCTCTCTAGGTAATTGGTCCCCTAAATAGCTTTATAATATATCCTTATAAGCTCTTTCTATTAATGGAGTTGTCCGCGAATAATGCATTGCTGGCATAGATAAATAATTACGCTTTACCTCTACTGTCTCTTCCATCGTCTTGTCCTTTATTGCGTATTCCTTTATCTTTCCCTTAACCGTTCATTCCTTCCTTGTCTCCTCTATAGCAGATTGCTCTACTCCTTGTGCTATATAGGTATTGGATTACTCTGTCTGCCGCTTAATAGTGCTCTTGGCTTGGGTTTTAATTAAACCTTACCAGCCGTAGTATTGCAAAAGCAATATCCAGACGCGTTATAGTGGCTGCATAAAGTATTAAACCTATTTTTCTCTAATATAGCATTATAGAAGCTGCTTCTTTTGGTAGGGACATAGGACGGATTAGTAGGTCTATATTAGAGGATAGAAGCGTCAGACGGATTAATTGGTAATTAGTAGGTAGGAGTTTAGATTCTGCTATAGGAGTATCTAGAAGACGCCCTTTAAGATCTATCTTATACTAATTAGCTATCTTCTTAATATAGGCTTCCTAGGATAGCCATAGGAGCCTCTAGCTATAATTGCGTAGCATATGGATTCCCAGGAACTATTTTAGCTCGCCAAGGGTACTTATCTAGTATTCCTTGCTCAGCTCCTTAATTACTTCTTAAGCTTTCTTCTTATCTGTCTTTTAGTAGCAGAAGACAATATTGTTAACATAGAAGAAGACAACTATTTTACCTCTTAGCATAATATACGGCTCCTAGGGTACCTCTTTAAAACCTAATTCTATTAGTAAGCTTATAAGATTCTTCTGCCATAACAGTGGTAATTGTTATAGTCTATAAAGGGCTTTTCTTAAGCGCAGTACCTTATCTGTCTTTCCTTTATTAAACCCTAGTGGTAGCTTTATATAGACAACCTCGTTAAGATCGCAATGGATAAATATATTAACTGCATCTATCTGTATTATCTCTAGGTTGAATTTTGCGGTAATCGCTATAAGGGTTTGGAAGGCTGTACTAGCTAATATAGTAGCTCTTATAGGTAGGTCTCCTAGGGCCTATTAATTTCCGTATACTACTAAGCATGCCTTACATTTCTAAAGGAATCCGTACTTATCCATCTTATAGACAAATACCCATATTAAGCTAAGGATCTACTATCCCTTTATATGCTTCTTTTCTGTTTCTTAAAATAACCTTATTTAATAATAAGATTAGAGATAGGCTTGTTAAGCCTCTTGGAACTAATCTTAAAGAGGGTACATATTAAGGTCGCGAATTAACTAAGGTGGTAGAGGTAAGTTCTTCCTATGTAATCTGATATTATATATTCTACCTAATTTCAGCTTGCTGTTATTAAGTTAACTATTAAGGTTGAACTTCCTTCCTGCTAAGAAGGCTCTATAATAGGCTAAAGTAATCCTTTTAGTAACAAAGTCTTTAAACCTATTATCGCAGGCTTCCTTAAATAACTCTTTAACTAAGTTGTTAAACACTCCCTAAGTATAAAACCTATCTCCTACTCGGCTAATAATGTCCTAATTAGTACCTTATATATCTAACTTTATAGAATACTTAATATAAAAGGCATATAGAGATTCTTTGTCTTCTTCTATTAAAGGTGGCATATAGTATGCATCTTTAAGAGCTTTTATAAGCTTAAGATCTACTAACTTATTAAAGGTTTAAACTAGCTTATTAACATTGTCGTCTTCCTTTTAAATTAACGGTTTAAATACTTCTTTATTATCTTCTAGAAGAACATTATTCTTAGTTAGGATATTAGGGAGTTAAATCTTCTTAATCAGCATATCTAATTTGGTGTGTAGATCCCTTAAGATGTCCGTTTGCTTGCTATTAAAGAACGTCTTTTTATTAAAGATAACGTCCCTAGTAGAGATAATGGTACCTTTATATAGGATCCAGATCCTATAGATATTGGTAGAGTTATAGCCAATAAGGTAGCTAATATGGGCTCGCGGATCTAGCTTGCTCAGCCTTTTCTTTTTTAGCTAGGCGTCTAATGTTATCGCATACGCCCTACAGCCGTAGGCTTTTAGGTGCGCTAGTTACGGCTTTCTTAATCTCCTATTAGCTAGGAGGGTATAGAACCTCTTATATAGCGATTTCCAACTATTGCTTTCCCGTGGCGTTTAATCTTAAAGGTAAACTGCATAGTTAATAATCTCGTTCTATAGATTATGGGGTAGATTAGCAGCAATTCTTATTACTTATACTCTCTTAATAATTACACCCCCTAAGCGTTTAGAAGTACTATTCTAAACTTAGGTATATAGCGCTAAAGGCTTAAATATAATCCCTTAAGTCCATAGCTATTTAAGGGTTCTCCTTTTCTCTAGCTCGTTGTCTAATCTAATAGTATTAACTTTAAGGTTATACCTTAGACGAATCTATTAGATAAAATCTTTAAGTACTTATAGTGTCTTCTTCTTCTTACTATACATTGTTATAAAATATAGGAAGGATCTTCCTAAGAAGGTGTTGTGGATAAGTATAACTTATATAAATCCGGCATGCGCTTCCTTAAGGTTAGTCTAGTTAATATAGAGGTTAAGATAGGGTTTATTAATATTCTGTTTTAAGAACCTTTATAAGACCTAACGCTTAATTTTGGCGAGACTGTAGTGTTAATATTCTATTGTCTTAGGGCCTTAAAGCTTAACTCCTAGGGCGTTAATACCTAAATAGTGAAGGCTTATAGGTCCTAGATGACCTAGACGCAGATACCATAGTTATATATTACCTTTTGCATCTAGATAAATGTCTCTTAATAATACTCTACGCTTCCGTTAATGGTATAGCAGTTAGCTTAAATTAAAAGCTAATTTTAGGCTGTAACGGGACTAGCCCAGTTACAGTAGGAATGTCTCGGTGAAACACTCGACAGATAAATTCCGACGCTTTAATCAAATTCTGCCAAATTCTGCCAAGTTGATCGAATTCTGCCAAATTCCGCCAACTTGATTAATTTCCACCAGTCTCCACCAAATTCTACCAACGTAATGGAATTTGGTCGAAACCTGTCGAAATCCGCGTGGACTCGTGCCCACGCGTCTGCTGCCAAGACCACGAATATTTAGTTACAAGTTTCCTATATTCCTTTCTCTTCTTTACGCAACGTCTTGTACTCTGCAAGAGTTATATACCCTTAGATTTAGATAGAATTTATATTATTCCTTCGAATCTTCCCCGAAGCCTCTTCGCGCCCTCACATAGGCTTCCTAATTGGACGTACTTAATAGTCTATTGTCCGTGACGTTCTTCCATTTAATATAGAATTGTGTCGTTCTTCTAAACTAGAAGATTGTTATCTCCTTTGTTATCCTAGTAGTACCCTTATTTTTAAAGTAGACAGAACAACACTAGATTTGTATTAAAGTCTATATAAAAGGCAACGTCCTTAAGACATAGGATTCCCTTACTCTTGTCTGGTTTTATAACTTAGATAGTAACATTACTATAACCTAGTATAGGCACTTCTAAGCTGCCGGCGGTGACGAATTCATATCTTAGGGCTTTCCTAAAGTTGTAGAAATAAGAGAGATTAGTAAAGATATAGAGAGTGGTTCCTAAGTTAAGAATAGTTAATAGCTTTAGTGGATGGAGTTAACCTATATAAAACGTTTCTAGGAATATTGTATTAGCTTCTCCCTTAATCTTAACTGTCTCCTTACTCTTATCCTATTATTGTTAAGCTTTATCTTTTAATTGCTTAAGTTATTCTACTTAGGCAGCTAGATCCTTGTTATGCTCTACCTTTTTATATACCTTTTTTATATATATACCCTTGGTATTAAATCCTTTAGGCCTTTTGCACTTAAATAGATACCAACAGTTAGGAAGGGTATGTCCCCTTATATCGCATGCTAGGCATTTTAGGATTTTTAACTTCTTAGAAGACGTCTCTTTAGTTAAATTTGTCCCTGCCCTTTTTTAACTACAAGATAAGCTATTCCTTCTTCCCTTTTGGACTTTAGTAGTAATAGAGATACCCTCTTTAGGCTCTCCTATAAAGCCTATATTAAATGCACTCCCTCTAGTAGTTAAGGATGGTATAACTTTTAAGAGGTTTGCAAATGCTTTCTATAGCTCTATTACTACTTTACGGTATTCTAATAAGTGAGCCTTTTTAATATTATTTGCCTGCTTAGTATATATAACAAAATAGGTTTTGCTTTATAGGTCGTATTATATTTATAAGGTCCATTAGCCAGATCCCATTAGTTATTTATAGAAGATTATACTTCTCTGCTATCTTTATTATATACTCCCATTGGTTAAGCCACTAGGTAACCTTTGTCTGCTTAAGTCCCTTAAGTAATTTGGTGTATTGCAGTTATACCTTCCTTATTATAAAGTTCTTTAAAGGCTCTGTGTCTTCTTTTAACTGAATTAGCTATTCCTTAACTATAAGGAAAGGGTTAAGCAGTAGTTTCTTCTAAATTAATACTGTGGACGTAATTTGGGTGCGTATCTATTATAGATACTCTTCCTGTTTTAGGAAGTACTTTATGTCCTAGTTATAGTATCGTCTGCTATTCTTGTATGCTTTCTGTTAATTTGTTAAGAGCTATATATATAAGGTTGCATTCTTATTAAAATCTATAACTTTTGGATAGGGTGGTTCTTAAAGTAGACCTTCTTAAGTGCTTCCTTGGTAGGGTTAATATGGGCCCAAATTTGTTTGTCTATAAGGGCTTATAGTTGCCATAGCTATTACTCCCAGTCTTCTAGTTTATTGAGGATGATCGTGGTTAACGAACTTAATATTAGTGGAGTTATTTAACTGATAGGCAAAGGAGGAATTAAGATGTTATTTTGTTATTAGGATTATCCTTATTATTAGGATCGTCCTTATTATTAGGGTCGTCCTATAACGATTAAGGTGGAATCTTGTGGAATCTCGTGGAATCTCGTGTCAGAATCGTCCTGTAATAATTAAGGTAGGATTTCTGTTAGAGTCTGTGTCCTTAACAATAAGGATGATAAGGTGTTAGAGTCTGATAATGAGGTAGAATTTTTTTAAATGATTGAGTAATAGCTAAATAGCTTCTTAAGTTGGCGGACTGGGCTTATAACTGTCACAAAGTTCGTATAGAACTGTTCATTGATGAAATGGGTTGATTGATTGATGATCTTGACTTGATTATTAATTATCTTGAGTGACGTGTCTTAAGGCCCTAGGGCTTTGAGCTACGAAGAGATTTCACAGTGCACGTGCTCCGTGTATGTGACCCGTGCATGTGACCCACGTCTTTAGAGAATACAGATTATCTAACAGCTGCTGCTCACCGCAATATTTAAGCGTCAGAGGCGTAGATAAGGCGCCTATACCCTTACCGCCAAGCAATTGCACTGACTAAGGCTTCAACACTAAGCTATATACGGTATAGAGCCTTTAGATTGGCTTAAGAGGCGTACATATACGAAAAGTGCAAGAAATCGTTGCCCAAGAATGGGATAGTAATTGTAGCGAATGGCTACACGCAAGGACCTTTTTGGTTGCCCTAGGGAATCGCCCTAGTTGGCCAGGGGAATTAAAATTAAAGCAACTCAGAACTTGCCTTATGTACGCTTCCTCAATATACGCTTCCTCTTTTGTCTATGACTCCGTCAAAACGTGAATATAACATTGTCTCTACAATTGCCGATAAAATTTGGCAATATCGTAGGGGTGGAAACCTTACGATATTAACGAAGATCATAACACTATAGAAGCAAGGTTTTTGCATCCAAGCATACGGCTTCGCTACAATTACTATGTACAGTTGGTGGCAGTTAGGCGAGATTGGATACGCGTACCAAATGTAAAATTCTAAAGCTCTCGCTAAGGGGGGGGGGTGGAAGCTGGTCGTGCACATCGCTGTATCAAGTAAAGCGACTGAAAGATCAAGATCCAGTAACTATTTCGGCTGCCACAGTTAATTGCATGACCAGCTTCCCCCCCCCTTTAGCGAATTGCAGAGGCGATTCTCTATGGCAACCAAAAAGGTCCTTGCGTGTAGCCACAGCCGTTTGCTACAATTACTACGTTCAGTTTGGTGGCGAAATTGTATGCGCGTAGCGAATCTGCAATTTGCTTAAGGTGCAATCCCCTTAGGCGAATCGCAGATTCGCTACGGGTATTTAATTTCGCCTAATTGCCACCAAGTGTATATAGTAATCGAAGCAAAGCCAAGTGCTTGGCTGTAAGAGCCTTGCACCTAAAGCTGTCCGCGATCGATCTTCCTCCGTGGTATTGTAATTGTTATAAAATATTATAAGGTTTCTACCCATCTTTTACCCATAGTATAGCTCCGCGAATGGGCCTATATCAGCACGCCCTAATTAGGGATCGTCTTTAACTTAGAGTAACTTAAGCAGAGTGTACCTCCGCCGCTAGTTATACAATCCGCTTAATTACCTAATTAGTAGAAATATACGAATCTTTAGCTTAACTTAGGCGCCTTTAAATAGTAAAGGTGGTTAGTTCCTACTAAGCAATCTAATAATTATAGTAATACTAATATGGCTAGAGGAGAAGCCAACTCTCTTTAGTAATAAGTTACAGTAGCTAATCTATAATATATTTGACATTATAGTAAGCCGCTATATAATAATTTAAGGGCTCTATTTAGCTAGCTGGATAAGAAATCTAGTAAGCTAATTAGATCCTCTAGTTATAGAGCTTAAAGTAGCTTATATAAATAAGTGTTACTAGGTAGCCCTTAAATATAGCGCTTATAATTACGACATATATTTTGCTATTATATTATAGTATACCGCCAATTAACTAGTATTTAAAGATAGGCGTATAGAAGACGGGCTAGGCTCCTTTAAGTATTATACTAATCTTATAGACGCTATATAATTAGGGTAAGGGGAGGCTTAATATAACGGAACCTTGTAGCAGGAACTACGGTAGGTCCTATTATTAGGCTAGGTATATAGGTAAGAACAAATCAACAACATAATAATAACTAGTGGAGTAGTTGCCCAACAGATTAACTCTAATTGTATTCTAAGATTCACTATAAGGAGAGAACTATCTACGGTAGGGACTGAGGTCCTTTAAATACATAACCATATTCCTAAGAAATCCTCTCTTATACATAAGGTATATATTATACATATTATACGCGGGCGTACACTATATACACTTTATATACTGCGTATAATATTATATAACTCGCTTACTATTCCTTATTATATGGTTCCACCAGATCTATCCTAAACTATACCTATATTAACCAACTAGCTTCCTACAACTCTTCCCCAAGTAGTTATAATATTATACTTAAAGCGTCTGTAACACTATCTCCCTTCTCTTTATCTTCGTCCTTAAAGATTTCTAACATCTCTAAGTTATCTACTAGAGGTGTAATATCCGTTTAATTAGTCTAGTTAATATCTCCGCTTATTATACCTAAAGCTTCTTCTTCTTTATAAGCGCAACGTTATGCTCGCACTGTAGCTGCCATATTATCGCTTGGTAAGATAATGTCGTCTCTATATTCTCGTTATGCGAAAGCGGGGTTAGTGTATATTGCGATAGTAAGTCCCTTATTTTAACAACCCTTATCTTGCTCAGAGTGCACTAAAGCCAATATTTAATTATCCTATAACGTTTACTCTGTTTTTAATGCTAAGTATGCGCGTCCTATAACTCTTAACAGTCTTTAAGTTCCCTAAGTAACTTATTATAGGGTCTCGTGTTTAATTTATTACTACGAAGCTTAAGTCTAAGTTGGCTACCGCGCGTACTAAACTCCACTATTCTGCTAAAGAGACCGCTTAGGCCCTTAAGGCTTAACGTCACTCCTTTAAGTCTTAGCAGGTTGCGTTTGCTCAGTTAACCTATCTTAAGAAGGTTTATAAGAAGGTTTATTCTAAGGAGTAGAAACTTGTTTAATAGGGTCTTAACAAGCTAAGTAATAAAAAAACTGGCTCTCCTTCTATAAGGGAAACAACTCTAAGTAGCTTGGTAATTGCTCCTCTTAGGTCCCCCTTAGGCAACTTATTTTTTAGCAATCCTTTCTTATTAATATTACCTAACCTACTCTCTTCTAATACTTCTATACCTTTCCTATAGCGTTCTCTAGGTTGCTTAGTGGTTTCTAAATAGTCTTACTATAGCCTATCCACTTTACTTTATACTATATTTCGTTATCTACGTCCTTGTAACTGGTAATCTTTAAAATTTACTATTTATCTTCTTCTTATCCTCTATATATATCTACCTTATAAACTAGTGGCTTAATATCTCCATATGCTAGTTCTAGCATCGCGATATATTATATAGGGTAGATCTTTATTTTGGCTAGTAGGTTTAACTTATATATAACTAATAAAATTCTTTATATAATTTTAAAAGGTCCTAGTCTAACATGGTCTAACTTCTTACTTAGTCGTTAACTCTTAAAATTTTTGTGTAGTAGCTATACTTTATCTCCCTCCTTAAGATCTAGTCCCTTAGATCTCTTAGCATTATAGTACCTTTTTATTCTTTACTGTACTAGCTTAGCTGTTTCCGTAAGGTTTATATAAAAATTTATTAACATCTCCATTCTTTGTTTAGCTATACTACTTATCTTCTTTACTTAATATAGCAATAACGATATTCTTGGTTTGTATCCGTAATTTACCTTAAATAGTAATATCCCCATTCCTTCTTATGGTATTGTATTATATATAAACTATATAACTGGTAATAACAATACCTAATTATTCTGTGTGTAATTAATATAATGCCTTAGATACTATTCTAGTGTCTAGTTTAGTCTTTCCATTTATCCATCCGTCTACGGATAATACGCTGTAGATATTACTACGTAAACCCCTTATTCTGCTAGAAATACTTCCTAAAATACTACTATAAATCTTAGATCTCTATCTAATATAATCTTATCTAGTGCTCCATACCTTATAAATACTTCCTTTATATAGATTCTAGCGACATCTTCTACTAATATCTCTTTAGTGTATACTATAAAGTATCCCTACTTTATTAGCTTGTCTACTATTACTAAAATCGCGTTATAATCTTATCCTATAATGGGATTTCTTAACTTTAGTAACTTAATAATAAAGTCCTATAATATAACTTCCTATAGTCTTCCTGGTATCTTAATAGGTTATAGCCCTCTATACAGCTTATGCCTTATTAGTTTATTCCTTTAGCAATTTAAATATTCCTTTATAACTTATCTCGCTAGTCCCTAGATTCCTTAAATAATATATTTCTTTTAAAGTCTTAACACTAAGCCTATAGCTCTGTTATGTCCTTATATTATTTCCTTATAGAATTCCTTAATAAATTCTTCTATAATAAACTTAGGTATATACGTTGCTTCTCTGTTTTTATATTGCTCTAAGTCTAGATCCTCTACCTATACTTCTTAGATCTTCTATATCTAATCACTCTTTAGTAATTTATAGATCTGACTTTCCTTAGTTACTGCAATCTTTAGATAATTATACCTAATTAATCCGTCTTAATCCTTTCATAATAAAGCTCCTAACAGCTTTTCATTACTTTATAGTTTAGCCTTTCTACTTAGAGCGTCTACTCGTGCATTGTCTATACCCTTAGTATACTGAATTTTGAAATAGTATTCTATAAGCATTTCCACCTATCTAACCTATCTTTAGTTAAGTTCCTTTGTTATTAGGAATCCTATAAGGTTCTTATAGTCCGTTTTAACTATAAATAGTTTCTCTATACCTTATAAGAATGCTCTCTATTCCTTAAGTGCTGTAACTATACCTAACAACTTTTTGTTGTAGATGTTATAGTTTAACTCTAGTAGTGTTATTTTCCAACTATAGTATGTTACTGGATGCCATACGTCCTAATACTTTTATAGTAAGTATGCTCCTAATACAAAGTCTAATATATCTATCTTAACAACCATTTCTAACTTTAGTTAATAGATCTTAAGGACTAGCTCTTAGGTAAACAACTCCTTAAGTTTCTAGAATAGCTTTTTTTACTTACTACCCTAAACCTATAGTTCCTCTTTCTTTGTTAGCCTTGTAAATAGCTTAATACTCTTTAACCATTATACTATAAACCTCCTATAGTAGTTACAAAACCCTAAAAACAACCTTAACTATATAATGTTCTCTAGTTCTTGCTAACTCACTATAGCTTTAACTTTTTTTAGGTTTATACTAATTTTCCCTAGTTTAATAATAAATCCTATAAAATTGGTTTTTTTTATAAAGAACTTGCATTTTTTAATTATTACTGGCATCTATTCTTCCTATAGTCTCTTTAAAAACCTATTTAATATGTTCCCTATATTCTTTCTTACTTTCTAAGTAAATAATAATGTTGTTAAGGTATACTATAATAAATTTATTTAGGTATTCTTCTAATACACTATTAATTTGCTTTTAGAACATTACTAGTGCGTTTATAAGCCTAAATTGTATAACTAATGGTTTATATAGTCCTTTCTTTAACCTAAAGGCTGCCTTCTATTTATTGCCTTCCTTAATCCTAATCTAATAGTATGCCTATCTTAAATCTATCTTTATAAAGATCTTTATGTTGCCTATCCTATCTTAAATTTCGCTAATTAAGGGTAAAGGATACTTATCCTTTCTAGTAATGCTGTTTAACTGTCTATAGTCTATACACATCCTAAGTTTTCCGTTTTTCTTTAGGATAAATAGTACTAGATATCCTACTAACAACTATAATGGTCTAATGTATCCCTTACGTAAGTTCTCCTGGATAAACTCCTTAAGCGCTACTAACTCCGTTTTAGTAAGCTTATAGATTGGAAAGAACTTTAGACTTATTTCTTCTTCTAATTCTATCTTATAGTCCTATGCTGTATGCTTTAATAGCTTTTCACTTTCTAGTAACTATAACTTTTTACTATACTTATAGTATCTCTTTGGTATATAACTTAAGCCTTACTTAGTCTCTTTGTATATCGCTCTAACTTGGTACTATACTAACTTGGTTTACTGTCGCACTTTACACTATTAAGTATCCTTAATATTAACCTAACCTATAACCTAATTAATCTTTAGATTATACTTCTATAACTAAGGCATTCCTAATATCGCCTTATCCTGTCCTAATAGTAGGATATTAAAAGACATTCTAACTAGTCTTCCTTTAATAGTTAACTAAATAGGTCCTATTTTAAGATTAATAATACCTCCTCTATAGGCTATCTAATCTCCTAAAA